>Ga0155590_130_pt1 | contig 16272 bp, 19 predicted proteins | sample RifCSPhighO2_12_FD_107247 | JGI IMG/M metagenome (GOLD analysis project Ga0155590, IMG submission 107247) | Candidatus Nomurabacteria bacterium RIFCSPHIGHO2_12_FULL_37_29 | reverse complement strand
CCCCAAAGAAGATGCAGTAATCCCCTTTCCCACTCCGGAAATAACTCCCCCAACTACAAAAATATATTTTGTTTCTCTTTTTTGCATATTTGAATTCAAGGAAAATTCGAAAGATTTAAAGCGTCGTGGGTCCTCTGTCCTTTTGACTCCGAGGATGAAGATGCTAAAATCTTTCGAATTTTCCTAATCATTTATTCAAGTATCTCCTAATTGCAAGGAAACTTGAAATCATCCCTAGGAGTATACCTGATAATAAAACAATTGCAAAAATCTGAAAGAGGTTCGCAATATAATAATGATATAAGTCAAATCCTAGAAAGTTCGTCATATTACCTCCTAGCCAAGCCGTTATTGGCCAAAAAAGAATCAAAGTCACGAGAGTAGCAATAATCCCATAAATCGCGCCTTCGACCATAAAGGGTCCACGTACACGCATCTTGGAGGCTCCTACTAAGCGCATTACGCTAATTTCTTCCTTGGAAATAAAAATGGTCAACCTTATGGTATTAAAAGTAATAATAATAGAAATAATTATCAAAAGAAGAGTAATCAGAAAGCCAAGTTTTTGCGCGCTCCTTATTATATTATTCAGTCTGTCTATAACTAGCTTATTTTGATGATAATTTACTTTATCGATTATGTTGGCCGAACCCAAAACCAGAGCGTTGTCAGACTTCATAAAGTTCGCGATACTTTCATATTGAGAAATTTCTTTGGCTTTAACATTTAAGTAAGCGCCGAGTGGATTATTTCCTATCTCGTCCAGTGCGGCAATTGTCGGATAATCATTAGAGTGGCGATCACGGAAGAGCTTGAGTGCTTCATCGGCGCTAGTGTAAGAAATATTAGCGACTTCGGGTAATTTTTCAAGGGAAGATTTCAAAAGCATAATCTTATCTTCTGGCGCATCCACATTAAAATAAATCGTCACGTCCACCTTATCTTTTATTACATTGAGAGAAAAATACAACACTGCTTGTAATAGAATGATAGAAGTTATGACAGAAAGAGTAATGGTAGAAACCAGAACGGCGGCAAAAGAAACCAATCCACCTCGGGTAAAGTTTATGAATCCTGCTTTTATAATTCTTTTTAATTCAGTCATGTTAATTAATATAAAATTGATTATAACACAATTTACTTTGCATGTTTGGTGTCTCTTATAACTTTCCCATTTTCCATTGTAACCACCCTTTTCCCGACTAAGTCAATGATGGCGCGATCATGCGTTGCTAAAATTACAGTAGTGCCTAAACCATTTATTTTTTTTAAAATTTGAACTATTTCATGTGTATTTATCTGATCTAAATTACCAGTAGGCTCATCGGCAATAATAAGTTCTGGCTGGTTAATGATGGCGCGAGCGATGGCCAGACGCTGTTGTTCACCTCCAGACATTTGATTAGGGAAATGAAAAATCCGATGACTCAAATCAACCAGCTCTAAAACATGCGGGACGTCAGAAGCTATTTCTTCGTCGGTCTTACTAACTGCCTCCATAGCAAAAGCAATGTTTTCGTATGCGGTTTTGTTTTGCAATAATTTAAAATCTTGAAAGACCACACCAATACGTCGACGCAACTTGGTCAAATCTTTATTTTTTAATTTATGCACATTGGTGGATTCAAAAAAAACTGTGCCATTGGTTGGATTTTCGTCTGCCAGAATCATTTTAGCAAGAGTGGTTTTGCCTGATCCCGAAACTCCAACAACAGAAACAAACTCCCCTGCCGCAATTGTAAGAGTAACATCGTCCAACGCCACGGCATCCTTATAAATTTTTGAAACATTGTTAAAATAAATCATAGTAAGGAAGAGTAAAAGGGTTTTTAAAATGCTTTGCACAGAAAATTAGAAAATAAAAATAGTACTCTATTTATTATTTTCCTGATTGACGAGCAGTTCGCTCCGCAAAACTTTGCTAGATAGATTGGATTTTTAAAATTTCTTTTACTCTTCCTATATTCTATCATAAATTCTTCTCCGCTTCAATGAAAATATCCAAGTCGCCATCTAAAACAGCATCGATATTGGAAGTTTCGGCTCCTGTCCTGTGATCTTTGACCATTTTGTAAGGATGTAATACATAAGAGCGAATTTGATTCCCCCATTCTATTTCTGTATTTTTCATTTTCATACTTTCTTCTGTGGACTTTGTCTCTTCCTGCGCTTTTTTGAAAATCTTGGCACGTAAAATCGCCATGGCTTGTTCCCTATTTTGTTCTTGAGAGCGCTCAGTTGAGGCGTGCACGGCGATATTTGTCGGTATATGCACAATCCTCACAGCTGTTTCTCTTTTGTTTACATTCTGCCCTCCAGGACCGCTAGAGCGCGAGAACTCTATTTTTAAACTCTCGGGTAATATGAAAATATCTTTTTCTTCAAATTTTGAAAACTTAGGCAATACTTCCACAAGAGAAAAAGAGGTATGTCGTAACTTTTTTGAATCGAAGGGAGAAATACGTACCAAGCGATGCACGCCAGATTCGTTTTTTAATGTTCCATATACATTCTTTCCAGAAATTTCAATAGTTATGTTGCGATAGCCACTATGATCATTCTTATTCTCGTGGATAAAAACAATCTCCCACCTCTTTTTATCTATATACTTCATATACATAGACAAAAGCATAGCGGAAAAATCCTCAGCATCGTCTCCTCCCGCGCCGGATATTATAGTTAATATTGCATTCCCCTTGTCGTATTTTCTGACACTCGCCTGATTTATCCTAAGCTCTCTAAGCTCTTTCAAAACAGCCTGCGCTTTAATTTTATCATTCCAAAATAGAGGATGAGCCAAATCTTCTTCTAGTTTCTTTATTTGTTTCTCTATATCATGTGTTTCTTGTTTCATCCTCTATTTAATTAATCTTTGTGTTCTTTCTTAATCGGGGAATATAACTGGGTACAATGTTTTGACGTCACTCGGACACTGTGCGAGAGAGTACTCTCCCACGCGCTCCTCGCTCGTCAAAATAAATTTCAAGGAGAGCAAAAAGCAAGCTCAAAACGAGTGGTCCCAACAAGAATCCGAGGGGTCCAAAAAAGCTAATGCCACCCAAGATAGAAAGTAAAATAAGAAATGGGTGAAGCCGCATTCCTCGGCTGGAGAGTTTCGGCCCTAAAAAATTATCAATAAGTCCCACGGCTGTTATTCCCCAAAGTAGAAGACCTGCCGAGAAAAGTGTTTCTCCACTAAAGTATAAATAAAGAATGGCCGGAAGGAGGACTAACGCTGTTCCAATGCCAGGAATCAATGCGGCAATTGCCGCAACACTGCCCCATAGTGTCGCATTGGGAACTCCAAAAATAGTGAACCCAACTGCAGTCAGTATGCCTTGGACAAGCGCCACTATCAGATTGCCTTTGATAACTGAATTAATTGCTAGTGTCAATTTATTAAAAATTGTTTCATCATGAATGTCTTGTAAAGGACTTAAGGCGATAATGACTGTTTTAAGTTTGTAGCCGTCTTTAAATAAATAATAAAGAGCGATAAGAAATATAAAAACGCTCATCATTGCTTTTGCAACATTCGCAAATAGTGGACCAAGATGTTGAAGCAACCAACTTAATCCCTGTTTTAAATACTGGTTAACATCAACGGAAAATTCTATAGGCACAGGAGACAATCTTTTAAGGTTCTGTATCATATCGCCTATACTGCGAGAAAGATCGGTCGTACCACCAGAAATTGTAAGCGAGGAATAAAGCTCCGTTGCTTCCTTTAAAATTTGTATACCTAAAAATGTAAGGGGCGCAACGACGACGACAAAAACAGAGATAGTAGCGAGGAGCGCCGAAAATCCTTTTCTGTCTCTTGTCACAGTAAGTATTTTTTTATAGAGCGGTCTAAAGACAGTTGCAAAAATTATTGCTAAGGTAAGTGCATAAAGAAAAGGTTTAAAAATAAAAAAGGCAAGGATAAAGATTCCTGCGAGAAGAATAGGGAGAAAATAAAGTTCTGATTTTAGGTGGTTCATGGTAGAAATTAGTTTCAGTAAGTTTTTTTTTGCATATATCTTTTACAATTTAATATTTTAACATAATTAGTGTTCTACTTCACCCCGCCAGAGCCGATGATCAGAATTGAACTGATGACCTTTCCCTTACGAAGGGATTGCTCTACCAACTGAGCTACATCGGCTCTGGCGGGGCAAGCTGAACTATATCGGCTGGAGCCGTTGGACAGATTTGCACTGTCGACCTACGCCTTACCATGGCGTTGCTCTACTGCCTGAGCTACAACGGCAAAAACAAAAAACTAAAGTTAATATTAGTGTATTTTTGCTTATTTTGCAAAATATAGAATTTTTATCTTGCGCGGCTGATGGGTGCTGACCCCACGGCCTCCCACGTGACAGGCGGGTGCTCTACCGTTGAGCTACAGCCGCATATTCCAATTATACATAAAATCGTATAATTTCAAAGCTTATTTTTTGTGTCGGCGACAGGGATCGAACCTGTGACCTGAGGCTTATGAGTCCTCCGCTCTACCGACTGAGCTACGCCGACATCTTTGCAGAATATCATATTTTACTGCTTTTTCAAATTTTTCCTTGCAAAAAATTAGTTTTTATTATAAGATTACAAAACAGCGGGATAGAGAAGAGGCATCTCGTAAGGCTCATAACCTTAAGACGGCCGTTCGATTCGGCCTCCCGCAACAACACCAATCATATATTTTAAATAAACCCGTACTCGCGGAAAATACGCTCATATAAAGCAGTGACCCTTTTTGCTTCGTGCTGTGAGAGTTCGTACGCTACACCCTCATGAGCTATTCTGTTCCTAATAGTATGCACTTCCCAAGCAGTAGTTAAGTTACGAAAGTTTCCTTGATTTGCCCCTTTTAATTTTTCTCCTAAAGTTTCACCCTTAAATCCCAACTGACCAATAAGTTCTTCAAGCATGGAATCAGCTTCAATAACTGCGAGCTTCCAATCGCTCGGATGTTCTGAAAAAATATAATTCAGAGTTTTTACCCAGCGAGGATTTTTGGAAACTTCTTCTCCTTGTTTGGATTTTTTTTCTTGTTCTCTTTGGTGCTGAGTATATTCGGCAATCTCATGTTCTAAGTGTTTTTTTTCTTTCTTTCTAATTTCAAACATGCGAACTGAAGTGTAGATGATAATTGTCAGAAAAAATATCGCAAGAAAGTAAAGAATTGTGTGGAACAGGGATACTATGCCAGCATCAATGGTGAAATTAAAAATTTCATGAAAAAATTTAACGCCTTGATTAAACAAGTAATCCGGATTAAAAAATTTAGAACCGAGAACCGAATCTCCGAGAAAACTATTTTGGTTTCCTGCTTGCGCAATTAGTGATGATGTTTCCATGTATAAAATTATATCATAAACTCTTACCTCACAACGCTTCAAATTTTTTACCAATTTCAAAAAGAAAGTCTTCTCTACCATGTGGTGCCATAAACTGAATTCCCAGTGGAAGCTTTTTTCCTTCTATTAGAACATTACCAGACGGCAGAGAAATAGCCGGCACACCCACGATGTTCGCCGTAATGGTAAATATATCTGCCAAATATGCTGAGAGTGGATTACTTTTCTCCCCTATTTTCCACGCAACAGACGGCACGGTCGGGGTAATAATAAGATCAACATTTTTAAATGCTAAAGCAAATTCTTTTTTTAACATATTTCTAATCATCTGCGCTTTGCCATAATAAGCATCATAATAACCGGCAGAAAGTGCATAAGTACCAAGGAGAATTCTTCTTCTGACTTCCTTGCCAAATCCAATACCACGAGTTTTTAAATAGTCTTCCAGTAAATTTTTACCATCTTTATGTAAACCATATCTCATTCCATCAAAACGAGATAAATTTGTGGATGCTTCAGCGGGCATAATAATATAATAAATTGCTAGAGCAATATCAAGATTTTTAAAAGAAATATCTTTAACTTTGAAGCCAAGTATTTCCAATTTTTTAACTGATTGTGTAAAATTTTCCTGGACTTTAGAATCAACACCTTCTCCGTTAATCAAATCCCAAGGCACACCAATAACTTTTTTAATAGTGACTTTTGAATATGTTGTATCAACAATACTGGTACTATCTAAAATATCATGCCCTTTTACCGCATTAAATATAATTTCAGCATCTGTTACTGTTTTGGCAATCGGGCCAATACAATCAAGAGATGAACCCATGGCAATGAGACCATGGCGGGACACGCGACCATAAGTTGGCTTTACTCCCACAATGCCACAAAAACTAGCTGGAAGGCGCACTGATCCTCCTGTATCAGAACCCAGAGCTCCGAGAGCAAGATTGGCTGTTACAGCTGCAACTGATCCACCCGAAGATCCACCTGCTACTCGACCTGGATCATGAGGATTTTTTGTCACTCCATAGGCAGAATTTTCTGTTGATCCTCCCATCGCAAACTCATCTGTATTTGTTCTACCCAAAAATACTGCGCCTTGTTTTGCCAATTTATCTATTACAGTAGCATTATAAGAAGCTAGATAATTTTCCAGAATTTTTGATGCAGCGGAAACTTTTCTACCTTGGATTAAAATAACGTCTTTGATAGCAAGTGGGATACCTAAAAGCGGAGTGGACTCCCCCCTTGCTATCTTCTCGTCTGCTATTTTAGCTTGCTCTAGTACATCATCATAGATTTCTAAATACACATTTAATTCTTTATTTTTCTTTTTTATTTCGCCTAAATAGATAGAGGCCAAATCTACCGCTGAAAATTCTTTCGCATCAAGTTTCTTTCGCGCAATTGCTATAGTAAGTGTAGTTAAGTCAATCATAAGTTATTCGCAAGTTATGAAAATTAAAAAATTTAAAGCGTCGTGGGTTCCTTGTCCTTTGGGCTCCGAGAGCGAAGGCGCCAAAATTTTTTGAATTTTCATAACTATAATATTTTTTTAACTTTTAAAAATCCATCTTGCGCATCTGGGAATTGTTTTGTGATTAATTCTTTAGAAAATTCACGCGTCTCTACATTGTCTTCACGCCAGACATTGTAAAGTTTGTATTCTGCTTTTACATCCCCCACTTTTACGGACTCTATCTGCTTTACATAGTCTAAAATACCCTTCATATCTGAAAGTAAAGACTCTTTTTCTTCGAGCGAAAGCTCTATTTTAGTAAGCAGAGCCAGATTTTCTACATCTTTTATATTCATATTAAAAGTATACCAAAATAAAGAGAAAAGATAACCCCTTATAATATCTTTATTATATTACAACAGGAATAAGTATGGACTTGTCGTTCTCTGGCAGGCCGGAAGCATTGTCATTGTGAATTTCAAAATATGCAGGACCTTTAGGCAATCCTGTAAAATCAATATTGCCTTCGAATTCAATTGCTTCTGCTGTCATCCAGTCAGTCTTTGCCATAGCATTACTTGCTTTGATTACTTTTTTATCTTTATCTAAAATATTTATCAAAATATTCCCTTCAAAAAACCATCCATCTTTTATTTCTCCTCTGTAAGAAAGTATGCTATTGGGCATTTTTGCTCCTGGTACAATAGAAAAAGAGACGAGGTCTTCTTTCTTTCCCAACATCCCAACTGTATTTATTTCCTCTTCTGTTTTGTCTGTAAATAATGGGTTAATATATGTATCTTTGTTTTTAAACATCACTTTTAAAGCAATGACCATAAGGATAATCAACGCGACTAGAAGCACTGTATTTAATTTTGAACCAAAAAATCTATTCATATTTATGGATTATATCATACCTGCTGCTTTTTCTTTTGCCATTCTTCTATTAATACCAACAATGGTGAAGCCAAGAAAATTGAAGAGTATGTTCCGAAAAACATTCCGGCAGTAAGCATAAAGGCAAAATATTTAGTTGAGATAGGGCCGAAGAAAACCAATGCCAAAAGCACCAAAATAACAGTAAGAGAAGTACTGATGGAGCGAACGTAGGATTGATCCAGGCTATTACCCACGATTTCGCCAAAGTTTATATTTTTTGAATTAGATTGATTCTTTAAATTTTCCCTAATACGATCAAAAATAACTATGGTATCAGAAACAGAAAGACCAAGAATGGTAAGAACAGCGACCACGAACAGGGTGTCTATCTCTACGCCATAATAATGCGACAAGGTAGCAAAGATACCAATAGGAATAGTAACATCATGTAAAAGTGTGACAATGGCTATAAGACCATATCTCCAAGAAGCTACGCCCTGGCGACCCAGGGCGGAGAGGTGGGAAACTTTTCTGAAAGCAAAAGCTATGAAACAAATAATCGCAAGTGAAACTAACACAATGGCAAGTATTGCTTTTCTGGTGAGTTCTCGCCCGACAGAGGGCCCGATTGAATTAAAGCTTATTTCAGTGAGTGAATTTTTTTCATTTTGTGAGAGTGTTTTTAATAGTTGTATGTGTTCATCGTCATTCAAACTACGAGACTTCACTATATAACCCAATTCTCCTGTAGGTTGAAGAAGAATTGTGCCAAAATTTAAGGCTTCAAGATCTTTATTTAAAATTTCTTGCGCCGGACGTTCTCCATCATGATAGACAATTTCTGCTAATGTGCCACCCCTAAAATCAATACCAACATTAAGACCAAATATAAATAGCGAAAGAACAGACAGAAATACCAAGACTATGGAGACGCTAACGAATATTTTTTTGTATTTAATGATAAACATAATTTTATTTAGAAAGCCCGCTTGAAAATAAAAATCTAGCGATCTTTCCCTCTCCAATAAAAGTAAGTGTTGATAGGAAAATTCTGGTCACTGTGATTGCGCTGAACATGGAAACCAGTACTCCCATACCGAGGGTTAAAGCAAAGCCCTTGATTAAGGATGTGCCGAACCAGAAAAGAATCAGCACAGTGATGATGTTGGAAATATTAGAATCACGAATAGCATACCAAGCGCGAGAGAAACCAAGAGAGACAGCATCAGCAACATTTTTTCCCGAATGCAATTCTTCTTTAACACGTTCAAAAATAAGCACATTCGCATCGACAGCTATGCCGATAGAAATTATAAATCCAGCAATACCCGCTGCCGTCAACGTTACTGGTATTAATTTGAAAAGTGTCAAGATTATTACGATGAAAATACACAGAGACACTGCGGCCACTAACCCCGGCAAACGGTACCAAAAAATTAAGAAAAACACCACAAGCAGAAATCCAATCATCGCAGCTTTTATTCCAGCATTTAAAGCTGTATCTCCCAATGTCGCACCGATGGTTTGCGTGGAAAGAAGAGTTATCGGTACTGGCAGAGCTCCGGAATTCAGTCTACCTACGAACAACTTTGCTTCGTTGGGAGTAAAATTACCAGAAATAACGGCTTGGCCATTGGGAATTTCTTCGCGCACCACTGGAGAGGAAATAATTGCGCCGTCCAGATATATAGCTACCATTTTACCGACATTGTCTTTGGTAATTTGTGCGAAAAGTTTTGTACCTGTATCATCAAATTGCAAATTTACTCTCGGCTCTCTAGTATTCTGGTCAAATTCTAAAGTCGCTTTCTTTAAATACCTTCCAGTAAGTTCTGTGGAAACAAATTGAGAATTTATGTCTAAATTTACTTTGCCATCTTTGTCCACTGTCGCAGTTTGTGGAGTATCTTTTTGTATTTCAATTTTGAATTCTAGAAGCGGAGTCTGCCCGATCATTTCTGTCGCTTTTTTAACATCAGTAATACCAGGCAGGTCAACTATCAATTGCTCGTCAGCGCCGGACACAAGACTGCTGTGCTGTACTGCAACCTGTGGCTCAGAAACTCCAAAAAGATTCACTCTGCGCTCAATAACATCCCGAAGCGCATCCATTGAACTACCAACTTCGCCAGAGGGCACAGCACTAACATCAGCTTTATATATTAAATGACTACCTCCAGAGAGATCCAAACCTAAACGAAATGGAAATTTCTTAAAGAAAGAGTGCTCCGTTTCAAAATTGTTGTTTAATTTGGGCTCAGTTTTAAAAACAAAAAAAGCGACACTGGCACCCAAAATTAATATTATTAGAGCTGAAACTATTTTTTTCCACATAATAATAAAGACATTCTATACATTTTTTGCAAAATATGCAAATTTACAGCTAGGAGCGTAACCAAGTAAAACCTAGTTAGTTTTTTTAATAAGTAAAGCAACCAAAGCACCAAGAATAAAACCACCTAGAATATCAATCGGAAAATGCACGCCGGCGATGATACGCGCGAGTCCTATGATAAGAGTGAAAAACATAAATATAAAGCCTGCTTTTTTGTGAAAGAAAAAAATTGATAAAGCCAAAGCCATGAAGAAAGTCGCATGACCAGACGGAAAAGCGTAGCCTGTTTCAGGGAAAAGTGAACGAACTTGAGAAAAAGCGTCAAAAGGTCTCTGTACGTAAAATAAAAATTTCAACATGTAAGCCAAAACCCAAGCCAGGACTCCTGCAAAAAATGCCCTCATGATTTCCTTTTTCTTTTCCAAAAAAACTTGAAAAGTGCTTTCGGCTTTAAAAACTTCGTGATGCATAATTAAAAAAACTCCTGCTAAAAAAATTACTACATACGGAAAATAAATTGCAAAAAAAATAACAAGATCATCAAAAAAAACATTCTGATGCGCTAAATTATAAAAAAAGAAAAAAATTATTTCGTTCATTTTAATTTTTTTGCCACAGTTAATACATTATTTAAGAGACAGGCCACCGTTACCGGCCCCACGCCTCCGGGAACGGGAGAAACGTAACCAGCCACATTTTTGACTGATTCTAGATCTACATCACCTATGATGCTACCAGAATCTTCTGAGGTTCCTGCATCTATCAAAATCGCTCCGGACTTGATCATACTACCGGTAATATATTTCCCCTTGCCCATCCCCGAAACTATAATATCTGCCTCTTTTGTTAATTCTTCTTTATTGGGTGTTTTACTGGTAATAATTGTTGGCGATAAATTTCTAAATTTAAGTAATGTCGCAACTGGTTTGCCTACTAATTCCCCTTGCCCAAGTACAATTATTTTTTTACTTGCCCCGCCGTGGCGTGGGTCGGTTAAATCCATCTTGAGTAAATCAAGAAGCATCATGCAAGCAAGTCCCGTGGGAAAACCAAGATTCGTGTCACCAGCATAAAACTTCTCACTAGCCATAGTTCCTAAACAATCCACATCAAGATTAAAATCAATGGCATCAAGGACTGCTCTTTTGTCAAGATGCATCGGCAGTGGAAGCTGGATAATAATTCCGCACATATTTTCGACTTTATTTAAAACTTCAATTTTTTTTATTAGTTCTTCTGTAGTAATAGAAGCAGGGAAATTTGCAGAATGAAAATGTATCCCGACTTTCTCTGCCATACGAGCTTTCATTTTGACATATTGAACCGAGGATGGATCGTCTCCTACTAAAACATCACAAAAAACTGGTACAAATGGCAACTTTACCACTTCATTTTTTATTTTAGATAAAATTTCCTGACTTAATTTTTTACCGTCAATTATTATCATGGTTCGATTTTACTCACCATGACCCTGAGTCTCTATGAAGGGTCATGCTCCTAAAAATTCATTCTGCATATCGTCCCGATGCGCCGACCTGGCATATCTTCTCACGCTCATTAAAATCCCCAAACCGGCAAATTCAACCAGCAAGTGAGAACCGCCATAACTCATAAAAGGCAGGGGGATACCCGTAACTGGCATCAATCCTAAATTCATACCGATATTGATGAGTATATGACTCATAAAAAAAATAGCAATGCCCATACCAAAAAGAATTTCAAAATTATATGCTCCCAGAGTGGCAGAGTAAAGAATTCTCCAAATAACCAACCCATACAGAAGCAGTATTAAGATAGAGCCTATCAGACCCCATTCCTCAGCATATGCGGCGAAAATAAAATCGGATTGAGGTTGTGGTAAAAACTTTAACCGCGATTGGGTGCCAAAGCCTAAACCTTTGCCTGTAATTTCTCCTCCCCCGACTGCAATAGTAGCCTGAAATGCGTTGTACCCAGAACCATGCACGTCAGCCAGTGGATTTATAAAATTGGAAATGCGAGCTTTCTGATACGGCGCAAAAACTAAAAACCAAAGGAACGTAAAAATCACTAGACTTGAGGTAAAAATTAAAAGCAAATGTATTTTAGAAATACCAGAAACTAGCACCATACCAAGCCATATAAAAAATATAATCATCGCAGAACCAAAATCTGGTTGAAGTAGTACTAAAATAAAAGGTATCAATGCATAGAAACCAGAAATGAAAATATGTTTTATGTCCCTGATTTCTACATGGCGACGCGAAAAATATTTGGCTAAAATAAGCACTAATACTAATTTCATCACGTCAACCGGCTGAAAAGAAAAAAAACCGAAATCAAACCAGCTTTTAGCGCCATTAGCAACATATCCTAAAATAAAAAGTAAAATTAAAACGAAAGAATTAAAAAGAAATATCGTCACCAGCACATCAGTGCGTTTTAAGAAACGAAAATCTATAAAAGCAAAAACGAAAAAGATAGTGAAACCCACCAATATCCAAACAAGCTGTTTGCTAAAAAAAAGCCCGGTGTCTTCTAGCGGGGTAAAACCCTTCATCGTGACCAGCCCGAAAGCTATAATCGGAAGAATAAAAAAAACAAGCATCCAATCTATTCTTTTAAGAGAATTCTCTGCCACGATATTACTTTAATTCAACTAAAAAGATGTTATACATGGGAATGATTTCTTTGGAAATCACCTGGGGGGAAAGAGGTTCTCTCCAAGTAAAGCCGATCTCTCTATTTTCCCCTCCAGCAAGTTCATCTAAATAAGTACGACTAGCAGAAACAGCGTTGCGGTTCGCATCATATAAAATAACTACTACATCCACCTCCGGTATAGTAAAGAGAGAATTATTTTTTAATGTGGCAGAAAGCACAGGATTCGTATCTTCATCATCAAGAACTATATTTGAAACTGATATCTGCAATTGGTCCATTTTTTCTTTTGAAACTTGAATCCACTCTGGATTTTGTGTAAATTCAAAAGTTGTATAAATAGGAACAGAATGACCAAAGTCTATTGCCGGCTCAAAAATAGCAAATTTCCCCGATGGAGGAATAAAAGTTTCACCCTCACGCTTGCCAATGTAGACATTATTCTTGTCCGCAAAACGGAATCTATAACTTATTTTATTGACGGCGGTATTTTTGTTATGATTTTCAAGGTATGCCACGGCATTATAACGTCCGGGAACTACCTGGAAGGCCCGAGCCCATAGAATTGAGACTCTGTCCACTTGAAAATTACATGCTCTAGAGCACGACCCGCCGCAGTCTATGCCTATTTCATTCCCATTTTGCTTGTTATCTTGGCAAGTTGCTACGCTGTTTAGGTTGGGACCAATTATTAAAAATCCAAACACCAAAAGAAATACAATGAGAACAACTGCATAAAAAATCTGCCTTTTCAGAGCCCAAGTCATGGGAATATTGTAACACCCCGTAGTGAATTTTGGAAATGTGCAGAGCACACAAATTTACTAATTTGCTTTTCCAAAATCTACTACAAGGTAACATTCAAAAATAAAATTTAAAAAAACGGCTGGATGCCTGTGGTTGGTCAAAGACCAGACCACAGGCCCCAGTTAGCTACTTGGACAACAGGTAACCCGCGAGAGAGCCAATCACCACTGCTGCGACTCCCCAGTAAAACATACTTTTCATAGAACCTTCAGGACCTCCTCTCCATATTCATTTTAGCATAAAAAAATAGCAATGTTATTGCTATAAATAAGGGATGCCTGCAGTTCGTCTGGCGACGAACTGCAGGCCCCGAGCGACTAGTGGGATAACAACCACCAGCCGAATCCCGCGATAATGGTGAAAACAAGCCCTACCACCACCGCCACCGACGAAGCGAGACCCCATTCTCGCCTCGCCCAGTTTTGCCCAAACACCAAAGTTTTCATTCTCGGAAATACTATCCTGCAGATCATGCGATCCCCTTTCTTTTTTCTTCTTTTATTATATCACACCCAACCCCAAAAAGCAAGCACTGAAACGACCTTATTTATAAGGATTTTTGGGCAAAACAAAAACCCGGTCCTAAAAAGGAAACGGGCGCAGGAAACGATAAAAATTACAGAAAACAAGAACAAATTAAGACGGGAAGAAGGAAGCCGTTCGGGCAAGCTTCGGGCGGAAGCTTCTACACGAAATTCCATGGATGACCCCTCCTTCCCTCAACTTAATTAGATATTATTGAGTTTTGAAAGTCAAGCAATAGAGAACCCCGTCACTCGCGAGTGACACTCTGTGTTTATTAAATACTTTGTTTTGGCGGCTAGCTACTTTTCCCTTGACGAGTATCATCGCCACTACTAGGCTTAACTTCTCTGTTCGGAATGGGAAGAGGTGTGACCCTAGCGTTAAACCACCAAAACAAAACATTTAATTTTTATTATGTTTTTTTATTTTTTAATTGTGATTTCCAAATTTCTTAACAGGAATCGAAACATTAGTACTTCTCAGCTGAACGCATTACTGCGCTTACACTTAAAGCCTATCAACGTGATCATCTCTCACGGTTCTTAACGATTCCTAATCTTGAAGCTGGCTTCCCTCTTAGATGCTTTCAGAGGTTATCCATTCCCGACATAGCTACCCTGCATTGCCTTTGGCAAGACAGCAGGTACACCAGAGGTCAGTTCACTCCGGTCCTCTCGTCGCTGATTAAACACAATTTTAAAACGTGTGTAAAATCCTCCCCTATTTCTAGGAGTGCAGACTATATCTTCATCCTTCGACAGGCTCAGGATAAATCCTTTACCCACCATGAGGATGTTGGCGTATTACAAGCATAAGCCTGTCTCAAATTTTGAGACTTTCCAGCGTCATGCAAGTCCGTCTTGATTACAAAAATCAAGAACAAGTCGTTACGGGGTCAAACCTAAAATTTTGTGCAATTCAATTTTTGTTTTCTTCTTTTTAGTAACATAGTTTTCACTTTGAATTACTAAAATTAGATCGACAAGTTTAACTAATTGCTTTTTCGTTAGCTTTTTAAACTTAGTACTAGATAATACTTCACACGCTTTTATAAGTGCAAAAGTTTGAAGTTTTTTGAATCGAATATATGGTAACAAACTTTTAAGAATATTTCTTACTTGTTTATAACCATTTATACGCAATTCGGTCATTCCATCATTTCTGGTAGAAATATAACCGATACCCAAAACTTTTTTTATCCAATATAAAGTCTTTTTATGCCTAGTATCCTGATAGAAACAAATCGTAGTCATGAAACGAATTGCTCGCTTACTGTCGCTTCGACGTTTAAGCTGAAGCATTAGACTACCATCTCCATCAAGAAAACCAGCAATGTATGCTAACTCTAATTTTTTAGATCGACTTCCCACGGTATTATCTTATCATATTTCTGGTCCTCAAGCGAGTTATAATATCAAGGATCGAATGATATTGTAATTCTAAAACCAAAAACATTAATGAAGACTCCACCGTTATTAGCCACTTTTTCATCACAAATTTCTTCGTGAAGTAGCAAAGCCCTTCCGGGCCTACTAGGAGCAAATCTTCTCAAGAATCAACGAGTGCAGTAGATAGGAGACCAACCTGTCTCACGCACATTGTTACGCCATAGTCCCGAATTTATTGAGGGACGAAGGTGAATCTATATATCTACAATAATAGATTTCTGCAATTACTTGCAGGATCGGACTGTGACATCATCCTTCGAAAATCTCAGGATGTCTAACATTCAGTCTCTACGGGTGTTGTAAACTTTGTAGAGGAAGCGATGCAAGCATCGCTTCGAAAGATGCGAGAAAGAGAGACACGGGAGTCTAACCCATTCCGTCCTATCGCCTGGGGCGGTATCCCGTAGCAACAATCATACAGACTCGTTGCCCTTTAGGGACCCAATGGCCAGGTCAATTTGGAATTTAATCCAAGGCCGTGCTCAGTACACTAAAATCTCTCTTCCTCTACAAAGTTTACAACTTCCCTCGGCGTTGTCCTTCACTTTTGTTCAGGATTTCTCCGATATAAGTTAGCTTCTCTTTATATATTTCTATACAAAGCCGCCGTGTGTGTAATTTAATACACTTGGTTGATTTCAAATTTATAACAGTTCTAATTCACACATGAATTATTTTCCTCTGAGGATTCAGACTATCCTGAAGTCAATTTAATAATTGACTGAAGGACGGTCTGAACCCAGCTCGCGTACCTTTTTAAATGGCGAACAGCCATACGCTTGGCAGCTTCTCCGCCGCCGCGCTAAGGTGAGCCGACATCGAGGTGCCGAA
>Ga0155590_113_pt1 | contig 52768 bp, 53 predicted proteins | sample RifCSPhighO2_12_FD_107247 | JGI IMG/M metagenome (GOLD analysis project Ga0155590, IMG submission 107247) | Candidatus Nomurabacteria bacterium RIFCSPHIGHO2_12_FULL_37_29 | reverse complement strand
GAATATGCGCGGAATGTTTTAGGGCTTAAAGATGCCAATACGAGAGAAGTAAATCCAGATTCAAAAAATATGGTTATAGATGTTATGGAATCCCAAAAGGAGCATTTGAAAAATAATTTATACGGCGGGTCGATGCGCTTGGGGGCTTACAAAGCAATTCTGCGCGACAAGACTTTAGCAAAATTAAGCTATGGCAAAAAAGAAATAATAGAACGACATAGGCATCGTTATGAAGTGAGTCCGGCATTTGTTGGTGACCTAGAAGCGAAAGGCTTGGTTTTTTCAGGCCGATCGCCTGATGGGCATTTGATGGAAATTGCTGAACTACCCCAAGGAAACGGTCAGGGTAAACATCCCTTTTTCCTAGGTACGCAATTCCATCCAGAATTTCTGGCTCATCCATTAAGACCCCATCCACTTTTTACCGCTTTTATAAAGGCGTGCGTGAAGAAAAAAAAGAAATAAATCTATAGAATATTTGATTAAATTTTTTTTTTGTATTATCGTAATTGGATGAGTCTTTGCGGGTTCGTCTAATGGTAGGACACATCCCTCTGGAGGATGGTATTGGGGTTCGAGTCCCTGACCCGCAGCAATGAAAAAAAAATTAACTTGGCTTTTTTTGATTTTAACCACTTTATTATTTGCTTTTTTATTTTCGGAATTTTTTAGCAATGAAACATTTTATGTCAAAAGTGATGAAATAGTTAAACCCATAAAAAAAATACCAAAACTCACTCTTCCATTGCTCGATACTGTGGCGTATGATAAAAAAATAAATGAATTAGCCAACAATCCATTACCTCAAAAGCCAACTACTAAAATAGTAAAAGATCTAAAAACTGGAAAAGAAACAACCGTGACAATAGAACAGAAACCAGCTTCACCCAATATCTGGCCTATAAAAACTGTCTATCCAAGTGCTGGCGCAATTTTGCCATTTAGTCGCATTGTTGCCTATTATGGCAATTTGTATTCAAAAAAGATGGGAGTTCTTGGTGAATATCCTCCAGATGAAATGTTGGCCAAATTAGATATTGAAGTAAAGAAGTGGACAGAGGCAGACCCCAATACTCTCGTTATCCCAGCATTACATTACGTTGCCGTCGTAGCGCAAGGCTCTCCAGGGAAAGATGGCAAATATCGTTTTCGCATGCCGGATTCTGAAATAGACAAAGTACTAGCGATGGCTCTCAAAATAAACGCGCTGGTTTTCTTAGACATTCAGGTTGGATTTTCTGATTTACAAACGGAAGTTCCTTTTTTTGAAAAATATTTCAAATTGCCCAATGTGCATTTAGGTGTTGATCCTGAATTTTCTATGAAGACAGGCATTAGGCCAGGAAAGGTGGTGGGGACGCTTGATGCCACGGATATAAATTTTGCGGCGAATTATTTGGCTAAAATTGTAAGAGAAAACAATCTTCCCCCAAAAGTTCTTGTCGTGCATCGTTATACGCAAAAGATGGTAACAAATTACAAAGAAATTAAACCGTTGCCGGAAGTGGAAATAGTTATGAATATGGATGGCTGGGGCGGGGCGGCAAAGAAAATTGGCACTTATAAAAATTTTATTTATCCTGAGCCCGTGCAGTTCACTGGCTTTAAATTATTTTACAAAAATGATACATTAGAACAGAGTACTGTTCTAATGACTCCATCTGACCTGTTGAAACTGCAACCCCAACCAATTTATATACAGTATCAATAATATCCACATACCATAGTCCTTATATTATTTAGTGGTATAATGAGAGATATGCTAGAATCAAAAAAACCTAATCTTAATTTTGACCAAGCTACAAAGAATTCACAAGGTCCAAAACCTTATATGAAGTATTCTTTCGAAGAAAGAGTAGAGTTGTTAAGGAGCATTAGGGAAACGCGAGAGAATCACGGCACTCTTACACCAGAACAAGAGACTTTTCTTGCTGCAGATCGTGAGTATTATGGACCAGACGATGCGCCATATAAATAAACACTGGGTTTATAGAAGAATGAAAGGAATACTAAAAGTAGAAAATTTATTAAATTATAAAGTAAAAAATGGAGTCTTTGAAAGAGAAAAAAGCTTGGCGTGAAGTAAAGGCTAGTCAAAAATTCTTGAATGCATTTAGAGGTCTTTACGTCTTTGGTGCGACAACTAGATATTTAGTGATACACCTAGTCGGGGCTTTGGGGGCAATAGCTTTGGGGTTTTACTTTAGTATTTTAAGTTTTGAATGGATTGCCATTATTTTCTGTATAGGCTTTGTGATAGTTGCCGAAGTATTTAACACAGCCATTGAGATAGACATAGACCTAACTTCTCCCCAGTACCATCCTTATGCTCGGGACACAAAAGATGTGGCTGCCGCAGCTGTGTTATTGTCCGTATTCGTGGCCTTCATCATCGGGTCTATTGTTTTTTTGCCTTATTTTGTGTAGATATTTTCTGCCATTGACAGGTATAATTATAGAATACTGGCGTATTATTATGCGGAATGATATTCAACATGTACCGACTTGCCCTATTTTAAAAAAATTGATAGAATATCATCATGACGAACGTGAAAATTTTCTTTCTCATAATCGGTCTTTTGATTTTAGGGGTAATAAGCACTATTCTAGTCAGGTCGGGGAGTGAGGAGTCTACGGGTCCTGGTAAGTATGACGAATTCGTAACATGTCTCAAAGACAAGGGCGCTACTTTTTATGGGGCTTTTTGGTGTCCGCACTGCCAAGCGCAGAAAAAAATCTTCGGTTCATCAGCTAAGTTTCTACCTTATGTGGAATGCTCTACCGCTGATGGTGGTGCTCAGACAAAAATTTGCATAGATAAAAAAATTACTGGTTATCCGACATGGGAATTTGCCGATGGAACTCGCTTAGATGGAGAAATATCTCTTGCTCAATTGGTTGAGAAGACTGCTTGCGAGTTACCCAAATAATCTATGTCAAACTCTGTGCATTACTTTAATTTATTTTTAGGAATTGGTGCTGTAGCTTTACAGATTTTTTCTATTTCAACTCTGTTTTTGCTTTTTTGGGGTCCAAAAGAGAACAAGTATCTTTCTTTTATCAAAGAGAAGTTTATAATTTTTGGATTTTTTCTTTCATTTATACCTGTGCTGTTTTCTCTTTTTTACTCCGAAGTGCTAAATTATGCTCCATGTTTTCATTGCTGGGTGCAAAGAATATTTTTATTTCCTCAGGTTTTTCTTTTCGGTGTAGCATGGTTGCGGAAAGATAAAAATGTGTTTTGGTATTCTGCGCCGCTCCTTTTTATTGGCGTTCTCGACGTCCTTTACTTGAATTATCTGTATTATTTCAATCCAAGCTCGGCACCTTGCGATGCGTCTGGAGTTTCTTGTGCTCAACAACTGGTAAATGAATTCGGCGGATACATCTCTATCCCCATGCTTTCGCTTACGAGTTTCTTTGCTCTGGTTACTCTTTTATTAGTAGTTCGTTATTATAAAGATGAATAAATATATAAGTATTTTAATTGTAGTAGTTATAATTGTTCTGGGTATTTGGTTTTCTACACGCGACAAAAATAAGGAAGAGATATTTATTAATTCAAATAATCAAGCAAAAACCATGAATGCAATATTACATACAAATAAAGGAGATATCACTATTGAATTTTTTAAAGATCAAGCTCCTAAGACGGTGGAGAATTTTACTAAGCTTGCCAGGGAACATTTTTACGATGGAATTAAATTTCATCGGGTAATAAAAGGTTTCATGATTCAAGGTGGTGATCCTCTAACAAAGGATGATACCAAGGCGGATCTTTGGGGCACTGGCGATCCGGGATATAAATTTGCCGATGAAATAAATCTGCAATCGACGCTATATTCGCAAGGAGGTTATATAAAGGGTATAGTGGCTATGGCTAACAGCGGTCCTAATACAAATGGCAGTCAGTTTTTTATAATGGCTACGGACTATCCTTTACCACCTAAATACACCATATTTGGTAGAGTTATTGCCGGTCAGGATGTTGTAACACAAATAGAAAATACGCCGACGGGACCTGGAGATAGGCCAGTTGATTCAATAGTAATAAATAGTGTTACATTAAACTAGTTCATGCGGATTTTTTTTAATTACTTAAAGAAGTATTGGAGGCTTTTGATTTTGGCTCTGGTTTTGGCGGCGATAAATCAAATTTTTTCCTTGCTGGATCCTTACATTTTTCGGCTTATTTTAGATGACTTTGCTACCAAATTTGAGCAATTATCTAAATCTGAATTTTTTACAGGCGTTACAATACTGCTTCTCTTATCCATGGGTACTAACTTAGTTTCGCGTATTGCTAAAAATTTTCAGGATTTTTATGTTAATACCATTACCCAAAAATTAGGAGCTAAAATGTATACTGACGGGTTAGCCCACAGTTTAAAATTGCCTTATCAGGTTTTTGAAGATCAGAGGAGCGGAGAAACTTTAGAAAAACTTCAACGGGTGAGGTTGGATACCCAAGTTCTCATCACCTCTTTAATTAATGTTGTTTTTACCACATTAATTGGTTTTGTTTTTGTAATTATTTACGCTTTTTCTGTAAGTTCCGTAATTGCGGTGGTTTATTTGGCAATGGTGCCCATTTTGGGATTGCTCTCGGCTTTTTTAAGTAAAAAAATTAAGGTTGTACAAATAAAAATTGTGGCACAGACTACAGCTCTAGCGGGATCCACAACGGAGTCTTTACGAAACATCGAACTGGTCAAATCTTTAGGGCTTTCAGATTCGGAAATCAAACGTCTTAATGATACCACCAATGATATTTTAAAATTAGAATTGGAAAAAGTTAAATATTTGCGCGCTTTAAGTTTTCTACAGGGTACAGCAATTAATTTTTTACGCACTGTGATTCTTTTTGTCATGATGTATTTGGTGTTTACCCGCGTGGTGACCTTAGGTGAATTTTTTTCATTGTGGATTTATTCTTTCTTTTTATTTAACCCGCTTCAAGAATTAGGTAATACAGTTAACTCTTACCGCGAAGCAGAGGCAAGCTTAGAGAATTTTAGGAAAATTTTACATACGGAAAAAGAACCAGTACCCAAAAATCCTAAAACCATTGGTCGTCTTAATAAAATTGCCTTTGATTCTGTTTCTTTTCAGCATCCGACCGCCAATCGTAATGCCCTTGATGATATGAGCTTTATCGGGAAGAGCGGAGAGACTATCGCCTTTGTCGGACCTTCGGGCAGCGGTAAAACTACGCTAGTTAAATTATTAGTAGGATTATATAAACCTAAAACTGGAAGAGTTTTGTATAATGATATAAACATAACCGAAGCAGACTTAGAAAAAATCCGCAGTCAAATAGGACTAGTAACGCAAGATACTCAATTGTTTGCCGGTACAATTCGCGATAATTTAAAATTTGCCAATCCCAAAGCCACAGATGAGCAGATATTACTAGCGCTTAAAAAGTCCGCATCTAATAGCCTAATACAAAGAGCAACAGAAGGGCTTGATACAGTGATTGGCGAAGGCGGAGTAAAAGTTTCAGGAGGAGAGAAGCAACGCCTGTCTATTGCGCGAGCGCTGCTTCGAGACCCAAAACTTCTAGTTTTTGATGAGGCAACTTCATCGCTTGATTCTCTGACCGAAGAGCAAATTACCTCCACTATCCGAGAGCTTAGTGAACAAAACCATGTTACCGTACTCATTGCTCATCGTCTTTCTACCGTTATGCATGCAGATACTATATATGTATTAGAAAAAGGAAAAATTGTCGAATCTGGGTCACATCAATCTTTGCTTGACGTAAGGGGTCTATATTCTGCAATGTGGCGACAGCAGATAGGTGAGAGAAGTTGAAAATGTTATAAAATAACATAATCATGAAACAAAATAAACCTAAAAAAATTCAAATAATGATCATTGATTTGGGTTCTCAATATACTCAAATTATCAGACGGTCTTTGCATTATTTGGGTTTTCATTCAATCATTCTCTCGCCCGCAAAATCTCTTAAATGGATAGAGGAAAATAAGCCCAAGGGGATAATTCTCTCCGGCGGGAGTGCAAGCGTCTATGACGCCGATGCGCCAATAATTCCAAAAGCGATAATGAATTTTGGGATACCAATTTTAGGTGTTTGTTATGGCATGCAGTGGCTCACGTACATTAATGACAATAATTCCGTGCATAAAGTGCGTGATGGTAAATCATATGGGCCAGTAGAAATTAGTTTAAATAATAAAAGCCCCCTTTTTAAGGGCTTAAGAGTAAAAATAAATGCTTGGTCTTCTCACGGGGATTCTGTCAAGCGGGTGCCAATAGGTTTTCGTGTCACTGCTACTTCTAAGGAGGGTAAGGTAATTGAGGCAATAGAATGTTTATCTAAAAAACTTTATGCAGTGCAATTTCATCCGGAAGTTGAACAAACAGAGGATGAAAATATTATTTTGAATAATTTTGCTGAAAAGATTTGTAATTGCAAAAAAGATTTTTTTCAAAAAGATGTTATAAAGGAAATAAGGGAAAATACGAAAAAAATATTAGGTAATGGCACGGCGATAATCGGTGTTTCGGGAGGAGTGGATTCCACGACGCTTGCTGCTATCCTTGCTCCAGCTTTGGGAGATAAGCTGAAAGCATTTCTTATAGACACAGGTGGCATGAGAAAAGACGAAATCAGGAAAATAAAGGAAATGACGAAAAACGTGCACATAAACCTGGAAATAATAGACCAATACAAAAATAGATTTATACAAAAAATCAGCCAGAGCATAGACGCCGAAAAAAAAAGAAAGCATTTTCGTACTGTATATGGAGAAATTTTTAAAAAGGTGGCAAAGTCGTACGGTGCGACACATATGATTCAAGGTACGCTCGCTACAGATTTAATTGAATCTGGCAGTACAGGTAAATCAGTGCTCATCAAGACACACCATAATGTGGATTTAGATTTAGGCCTTAAGGAAATAATGCCCTTGTCGGACCTTTTTAAATTTGAGGTTAGGCATTTGGCACGATTGTTTGGTTTGGGTGAGCTTGTGGCTAGTAGGCAGCCTTTTCCAGGACCAGGATTGTATTTACGAATCATAGGGGTTCCAGTCAGTAATGAATTATTGGAAATTGTGCGCGAAGCAGACGATGAAGTGAAAAAAATTCTAAAAAAGCATAAATTATATAATAAAATTTCGCAAACTATCGTAGCGCTTCTTGGAGTCAATACTGTTGGCGTAAAAGGAGATGGGCGAGTGTATGGGTATTCAATAGTGGTACGTACTGTCGAAACGGTAGATTTCATGACCGTAAAAGGTTTTTATCTATCACCAGAAGTTTGCGAAGAAATTACCAGTACTCTCGTCAAACATCCGAAAATTGTTCGTGTATTTTATGATTTCACTCCGAAACCTCCAGCTACGACAGAGTTTGAGTAATTTGATATAATCTATATATGCGAGAAAAACTCCCTATTTCTAAATCCAAAGAGCAGTTAATAAAAGGAGTAAATCCTATTTTTGCTTGCATAGGTACACTGGAAGATTTTGAAAATTCCCTCAAGACTGCTCCGCACATTAATGATGATTTTGGACTAAACAATGTACAAAACGTAGATTGGTTTCGTGGTCACACTGAATATGAAGGATCATTAGGTGCTGGACCTGGGACATATATTATATCCCCAATAAACACTTTCAATAAGTTATCAAGAGGGTTTTATTGTTGCACTGGGCTGATTGTTGCTGGCATTACCCCAGATGGGCAAAAAATATCCTTCTTAACTCATCAAGATCCACATATGCTTGTCCCTTCTCTTAGAGATAAATTCATGAGTGATTTAAAACAGCGACTTAATGATATGAAAAAAAGATGTAAAAACGGCACAATTGATGCTGTTATTGTCGGAGGTGAAGTTAATGATATTAGTATAGAAAATGTGTATATAGATTCAATTAAATTACTTGGGAAAGAAGTACAAGAAAATCTTGGATTTGAACCTATGGTAATAAATGGTCCAAAGATTTCTATGTTAAGAGATACCGTTGGTTATGATAATGAAAACAGGAGAATTTATTTTATTAGACCGGAGACAACTCAGGTAGAACATTCTTCTGCCGAAGATTTTATTCCGTCAGATTTTCCTGCCAATAAAGTTGATAAATATAAAAATAAGTGGAGATAAATTTAAATAATAAATTATAAAAATTATGTCTCATGATATTTTATCATTTTCTAAAAAAGAAATAATATTACTGCAGAAATTAAACACTCCAGCAAAGGTGCAGGATTTTTTGAATAAAATTCCTTTTAATTTTGAGGAAAGGGGAGAGAGGTTAAAATCTCCTATTTTGACCCTCAAAACACGAAGGGCACATTGTTTTGAGGGAGCATTGCTTGGCGCCTATATTCTATCTCTTTGTGGTTTTCCGCCACTCGTGCTTCATTTAAAGACCACAAAAGAAGACTATGACCATGTCCTAGCCCCATTTAAGATAAATGGTCTCTGGGGTGCACTGTCTAAAACTAATCACACGGTACTCAGATATAGAGATGCCATTTATAAAAATATTCGCGAACTCGTATTGTCTTATTTCCATGAATACTTTTTGAATGATGGAGAAAAGACTTTAAGACAATATTCCAGGCCACTTAATTTAAATACTCTTGGGAAAAATTGGATAGTTCAAAAGGGTGATCTTTGGTATATAGATAAAAAATTAGATGAAATAAAACACTATAATATTTTACCCAAAATGCGTATTAAAAAATTAAGAAAAGCAGATAAAATAGAAATTAGGGCAGGAGAAATTGTAGAATACAAAAACTAGTTCTCTTTCTTTTTATTTTCCTCTTTGTGTCCATGAGCGTCGACTTCATATGAAGTGTTTTGTTGTTCAAAAAAGTTTACCAATTCAAATACGTCTGTAGCGGTAGACATCCACTTGGCGGGATTGGTGACATTGAAATGAGATTTAAGACCCAGTTCTTCGAGCCTTCTGTCTGCTACATATTGCACATATTGATTTACATAATCCGCATTGAGTCCTAGGATCCCTTTCGGGAACATATCTTTATTATAGCTTGTTTCGAGATTTACTCCCTCAATTATTATATTTCTAATTTCATCAGCAAATTCTTCAGTCAAGAGTTCCCCGTTTTCTTCGAGAACAGTATGAATAAGTTGAATGCCGAATTTTAAATGCAAAGATTCATCGCGCAGAACCCAGTTGATCATTGACCCTAGATTACGTAGCTGATTTCTTTGACGGAAAGATAATGCCACCATAAAGCCGGAATAAAACCAAATTCCTTCCATTACGATATTGGTTGCCACCAAATTACGCAAGAAATCTTTTTTACCCTCCGCTGTTTCAATATCAAGGGTATCTTCAGTCATTCGGATAAGGTATTTATTTACAAAATTTTCTTTCTTCACTATTGAGTCAATTTCAAGGTGAACACCATAAACACGATCTCGATCAAGTGGAAATGTTTCGAGCACGTATTCAAAAGCAACGCAGTGATTCGCCTCTTCAAACATTTGCTTTGCTATGTATAGATGACATTCGGGGGATTTTAAGTATGGATATATTCCTAAAGCAAGCGATCTATTCACTATGAGTTCAGTTGGATTAAAAAACGCCATTAAAAATTCTACTGCGTGGCGTTCATCATCAGTCATAGATTTCCAGTCAGCCAAATCTTCACCGAGCGGTATCTCGTGCGGGAACCAACTATTCCTAACTGCCTGATTGTAAAGATCGTATGCCCATTTATAATGCATGGGGTGCAGGTTCATATCTGTTGGTGATGCTTTCCCTAAAATCATATATTTATTGGCAGCTCTCGCACAAGAATTTTTCTTGGGGGTCTTCAACTATTTCTATCTCGGGAGTTTTAACTACGGGTACTGGTTCTTTCATTTGGATTGGGGATGGTGCTGGTATGATTATTTCTGTTGGTGTCTCTAGTACTTCTTTTTGGATAACTTTCTGTGTTTCTTTGTCTCGAAGTACTGCAAAACCCCTTTTCCCCAAGACTTGTGCCTTATTGACGGCAGTGGTGGATTGCTCAGCTGAATGGCGTGGCTTCATATGCAGATAATAAGTTGTTTTGAGTCCTTTGTCCCAAGCCGTGGTGTAGATATTCATAATTTCATTTATGTCTCGAACTTCCAAATACATATTACGAGATATTCCCATGTCAACCCACTTTTGAGCTCGAGCGGCTACCTCTATATATGCATAAGGAGAAACAGAAAATGATGTTTTGTAAATTTTTTTGATATGGTCTGGAATCTCTACTATGGATTCAATGTCACCATGATTCTCCAAAATAGCTTCGCGTGTTTTATCCCAGAGGTTTTCATTTTCTAAGGCCTGCATTAAGTTTTCATTCACTTCAAGGTACTTGCCAGATATTTTATTTCTAGAAAACATTTGAGTAAACCTCGGATCAATTCCAGGAGAAGTGCCTGCTACGAGTCCAATGTTGGCATTCGGCGCAATTGCTAATAATGTTGCATTGCGCATTCCCTTTTTTACTTTAATGCGTAGAGTTTTCCAATCCAAGGCTGGTAGAAGTCTTGGATACTCTTTTTTCACGGTCAATTCACGACCCCGATCATCTTCTAATTTTTTAAGAGTATCAATCGGAACTTCACCTTTTGACCAACCGGAACCTTTGAAATTTTTATAAGATCCTCTTTCCTCAGCTAAATTCGCCGATTCATCAATGGACATGTAAGAAATAAATTCAAAAACTTGATCAGCGAAGTCTGCCGCTTCAGTATCTTCATAGGAGTAGCCAAGTTGTTCAATTGAATCAGCGAAACCCATTAATCCCAAACCCACAGCTCTATTCTCATTATCAGCACGTCTTGCCTCTGGTATCGGAAGTTCATTTATGTCAACTAAGTTATCAAGTTGGCGAGTAGCCAAACGAACGGATTCTTCCAATCGATGCCAATCCACTTGTCCCCGTACTAAATGTCGCGCTAAATTAATTGAAATTAAATTACAAACTGCTACATTATTTCTATCTGTCGGCAAGGTAACTTCAGTGCAGAGATTGGAACAATGAATGGTGCCAGTGTTGTTGTTTAATGCGCGTACATTTATTGCATCTTTCCAAGTAAGCCAAGGATGTGAGGTTGTCTCTAGGGAAATTAATATATTCTTGTACTGCTGGCGGGCGGGGATTATATTATACATCTTTATTTTTCCTTGTTTAGCTAATGCCACATATTCGTTATATCTAATGGAAAATTCTTTACCCACAAGCTCGTTCAGATCTTTTACCTCATTCGGATCAAACAAATACCATTCATAATTTCCTATCACTCTTTTCATAAATTCATCTGAGATGAACACTGCGGTGTTTGCGGTGCGAGTTCTTCTATAATCATCCCCATTGTTTTGCTTCAAATCTAGGAAATCTTGAAAGTTTAAATGCCAATTTTCCATATAAAAACAAAGCGCACCCAATTTTTTTCCACCCCTTTGTACTGCTCGCACAGCAGAGTCCGCTATATGCATAAATGGGATTGGGCCAGATGATTTTGTATTGCTTGATTTTAAATGCGATCCTTCTGCGCGAAGTTTGGTGACGGAAAGTCCAATACCACCGGTCGCTTTTGAAAGTACCAATACATCAGAAATAGTTTTACCGATGTGTTCCATGTCGTCATGCATTTCCATCAGAAAGCAGTTTGAGAGTTTTGGATGAGGTGTACCTGCTCCGATGTTAGAACTTCCAGCTGAAAGATATTCTAGCTTGGACATTTTCTCGTAAAACTTTTTTGCCCAAACTGTTGGCTCTTCTTCATTTAAAGACATACCCATGGCAACTCGCATCCAAAAATATTGAGGTGTTTCAAGCGGTGCTTGCTTTTCATTTTTCATTAAATAACGATTCTGCATTGTAGAAAGGCCAGAGTATTTATAGAGTTCATCGTTTTCTATTTTTAAACAGGAAGCCAATTCATCCAGGTTGAAAGTCATCGCCATTCTTTTGTCCAGTAGGTCTTTATTAACTGCATTCAAAATGTATTCTTTGAAATGTGCACTGTGGAGTTGCGTAAATTCAAGCGGAGATATTGATTTGGTTTCTTCGTGGTCGTAATCACCTATAACTTTCTTATATATATCCTTTAGAAGCAAACGAGTGGCTATTTTATCAAATTCTCCGCTGTACTGGGCATTTTGTAGAGCCGCATTTATGGTTGCAGCATCCATTTCTTCAGTAGTAATGCCGTCATAGAGAGTCAGCTGTGTTTCGGTGGCTATCTGGATGACTTTACTTATCGGATCTTTTAAACCATAGCATGCTCTCTCGATTGATTTATTGATTCTATCGGCGTTGAAGGGGACCTTTGTGCCGTCTCTTTTTGTAATTGTTAGTGTCATAGGCATACATTATAATCTTTGAGCAACGTGCTTGGCAAGTTAATATCTAAAAAATTATCACAATAGAAAAACATTACCAACTCGTCAATACTGGTACTAAAAAATCCTTTAGAAGTTTGATATAATGTATGTATGTTAGAAAAAAAAAGACAAACGAGAATTATGGTCTTCGGAACCTTCGATGGTTTACATGATGGCCATCTTGATTTTTTTAAGCAAGCAAAAAAATTAGCCCACAAATCTTTTTTAATTGTTTCTGTTGCGCGGGATTTGAATGTTTTTAAAATAAAAGGAAAATATCCGGGTAAAAATGAGAAAAAAAGAATAATTTTAGTTCAAAAATGCAAATTAGTTAACAAAGTAGTTCTCTCTGGAATTAAAAATCATATTCCACACATCGCGAAAGAGCACCCCCGTATTATTGCCTTAGGATATGACCAAAAAGCCTATGTTAAAAATCTTAAAAAAGACTTAAAAAATAAAGGCATAATAGTAAAAGTAATACGTCTCAAGCCCTATAAAGAAAAAATTTATAAAAATCACTTGCAAAAAATAAAAAGATAAATATAATTAATTATTATTAACATTTTTGGTTAATTTTAAAATAACATGTGGGAAATAGATATTATAAAATTCATTAAAAAAGTTTCCAAGAATAAAGATTTCTTACACCTTTATTTTTTGCTTTTGTCGTCTCTGCTAATTTTCTTTCTAGTAGTTTTTTCTTTAGCTTGGAATTTTCGCGCCCAACTCTTCGGATATTTTGCCAGAGAATATTTGCAAGATACGCAAGCACGAAATGAGATAGGAAAAGAAGATACAAAAATTACTACAGAAAAAATTATTGAAAGACAATCAATTTTTTCACAAGATAATTTAGTAATAGGTGCAGTGAAAAAAACTAATCCGGCTGTTGTGTCTATAATTATTTCCAAAGAAGTTCCAAAATATGAAACTTATATTGATCCGAATCAACAAACAAATCCATTCGGAGATTTATTTCCTGGTTTTTCTTTTAACATTCCCCAATATCGTCAGAATGGTACAGAAAAAAAAGAAATTGGCGGAGGCTCGGGATTTTTTGTCTCAAGCGATGGCCTGATCCTCACCAACAAGCATGTTGTTCTGCAGACAAATGTTGAATATACTGTTTTTACTAATGATGGTAAGAAACATTTAGCTCAAGTTGTAGCTCGTGACCCAGTTTTGGATGTTGCCCTTATAAAAATTAAGGGAACTTTCCCATATCTTACTCTAGGTAACTCAGATTCGTTACAAGTAGGACAAAGTGTTATTGCCATAGGCAATGCTCTAGCTGAGTTCAGGAATACTGTATCCGTAGGGGTGATTTCTGGGCTTGCCCGTTCAGTAACTGCAGGGAATCCTTCCGGAAATACAGAGATTCTTGACCATGTCATTCAGACAGATGCGGCAATTAACCCTGGAAATTCAGGTGGACCGCTTTTGGACCTTTCAGGGCGCGTAATTGGCGTTAACGTAGCTATTGCGCAAGGCTCTCAAAATATAGGATTTGCGCTTCCTATTAATAGTGTCAAAAGCGCGATTGAATCGGTAAAGTCCATTGGAAAAATCGTGCGGCCATATATGGGTGTGCGCTATGTTGCCATCAATACGCAAATGAAAGAAAAAAATAATTTAACTGTTGATTATGGAGTTCTAGTAAAACCTGGAGCGAATACAAACGAGCTTGCCGTTATGCCGGGCAGTCCGGCCGATAAAGCTGGAATTGTGGAGAATGATATAATTTTGGAAGTTGATGGCGTTAAGCTAAACGACGAGACAAGTCTTGCTTCGGTTATTCGTCAGAAAAAAATCGGCCAAGTAATAAATCTAAAAATTATCTCCAAAGGCGTTGAGAAAAATGTTTCTGTCACGTTAGAAGCAGCGAAAGATAGTTAAATTACTTCACATCCCGAAGTCGCAGTGTGACTAAAAAACCGCATAGCATAATTACTCCCAAAACAAAAAAAAGATATTCAAACGACGGAACTAATAAAAGAACAGGAATAGCAAGAGCGGGACCGATGATGAAAGAAAGAGGAAAGGTGTTGCGGAAGAAACTGATTATATCCGCATTTTCTTCGGTTACAACTTTGAAAAAATAACTTTCGCTCATGGTGTCGATGATGGCTGCTCCAACGCGAGTGAACAAAAGAACGAGAGTCCAGAGAAAGAAAGTTTGCGTTTTTATTAGAGGGATTACTAAAGTAGAGATACTGATTATAAAAAATCCAACAATGAGCATTTTTTTCTCACCAATTTTATCAGACAATTTACCGAGGGGGAAGTCTAAAACAACAAAGGGTATGAGCATAATGCTAAAGATTATTCCGATTTTGTCCCAAGTAAAGCCCATATATTCATGTAAATATATCGGTGTATAAATAATCATCCAAGCATAGAAAAATTTCAAAATTAAATTAATCAGATAAATTTTCGAGATGTGTTTATTTCGGATGAATAATTTAATCGTTCTAGAGATGGAAACCCTTTTATATTCTGGGTCTTTGAAATCACGCAAGAATAAAACAAAAAGAATATATACTAAGACCATGAATAAAGCAGATAAAAGATAAATGCCCTGAAACGAACCTTTGGTTATAATTGATCCGGAAATCAGTTGAGCAACAACCCAGGCGAGACTGGTAATAGATAAATATATTCCGCGTATTCCACCTATTTTAGAATTTTTTGAAAAATCTTCAATAAAAATATCCAATGACGCAACAATAAAATTTAGTGAAATGAAGTATAAAATAAAAGCGGGAATGACAATAGAATTTTTATTCCCGAATGCTAGAATTACAAGCGAGCAAAAAAGTATTAGACTAAAAAGAAAAATAACTGAACGATTGCCTATTTTTGTTAAGACCTGGGGCATCCCAAGCAGTCCAAAAATAGTAGTCATTGAAGCAATGACATAAAGAATACCCACATAGTATGCATTTATGTAATTTTCAAGAAAACTTGAATTGATATAAGCAGTTAAAGCTACCGGTATTGAAAATAAAAAGCCTGCCAGATATATTATTTTTCGGTTATGTTTCATGGCTGATTTATAAGGAGCAGGGCGACTATATAAATCGACACCCTGTTAAATAAATTTTGCCTTGCAAAATTTGCCCAAAGGGCATTTAACAGGGTAAAGAAATTTATATTCGTATTACTCATTAAATTTCATTTACACACTCAATATTACTGGTATTACCAGAGGTCTTTTTTCAGTTTTCTGGTATAAAAATTTTGAAATGCTTTCCCCTAATTCTTTTTTCATATAGTCAAAGTCTGTCGGACTCCCGTCTGCCGAACGGACAAGATTTTTCACTGCCATATCTTCCACTCCTTTTTTAATCATGATTCTTACCTGACGCAGAAGTTCTTGGTTTTCTTTAAGATATACGAATCCGCGTGAGATCAAGTCCGGAGATTTCTTTAATTTTCCGGTTTTTTGATCAAGAAGCGCTATAACGACAAACATTCCATCTTGCGCTAGCATAACTCGATCGCGGATGACGACATCTTGAGCGTCTCCGACAGAAGCACCGTCCACCATCATAAGTCCTGATGGTGCTTTTTCTTTGCGCATTAATATCTTTTGCCCATCAGTTGATATTTCGATTATTGAACCATTATCTGGAACAACAATATTCTCTTCCGACATGCCAAGTTCCATAGCGAGCTCTTTATGAAGTACTAGACGGTAATGGTTGCCATGAATTGGGATGAAGAATTTCGGATGCGTTTTTCGGTGAAGCCATTTCACGTCTTCCTGATTGCCGTGTCCTGTCGCATGAACAAAGTCTTCGCCAGCCGTGCGGTAACTTATGATGCGTACACCTTGCCTGGTCAGTCCGTCTTTCATTTTTTCTACTGCTCGTTCATTTCCTGGAACGATGGAAGCCGAGAGTATTATCGTGTCCCCCTTGTGAAGTGAAAATTTTGTATGAGTTTTATTGGCAGCGCGGTTAAGCGATGCGAATTCTTCACCTTGAGCCCCGGTCATTAGAATTACAATTTTATTGGACGGATAATTATTTATTTCTTCTATTGGTATTATCGTACCTTTTTGGGGTTGAAATAATCCTGCTTCTATTGCCACTTCTATGTTAGTTTTCATGGAACGTCCATCTAATACTATTTTTTTACCCATTGATTCAGCAAATTTTACTACATAAGCCAATCGAGTAATATGCGACGCGAAAGCAGCAATAATTATTCGACCACTTACTTTTCTTATTAAATTCTCCAGTCCTTGGTGTACTTTTATTTCAGGCAGAGAAAAGCCCTCGTTTTCAATATTAGTGGAATCAGTTAAAAGGAGAAGAACCTTCGCACGATCGAAGATAGAATATTCTTTTTCTTCCTCTTTAGACACGATTCCGTCCACTTGATCGAGTTTATAGTCTCCCGGAGTTACGATCCACCCATGTTCTGTTTCTATAATGATACCCATTGAGTCGGGGATGGTGTGAGTAACACCGAAAAATCTTATTTTTATTTTTCCGCAGGTTATAGTCTCGTCTTTTTCAACAATATTTTCTTTTGTTGGCGGTAAGTGCGGAAATTCTGCTTGACGTTTTCTCATCATTAAGATAGAGAGGTTTCTGGAATATACTGGCGGGTTGCCGATACGTGAAAGTACCAGTGGCACGCCTCCAATGTGGTCCAAATGCCCGTGCGTTATGATAAGCGCGCGTATTTTGTCTTTGCGTTCTTCTAGATAAGTTGTATTGGGAATAACATAATCAACTCCAGGTGTAGCTTCGTTGGAAAAATGCATGCCAGCATCAATAACAATAATATCTTCACCGATTTCTATCGCTGTCATATTCTTGCCAATTTCTTCTACTCCTCCAAGCGGGATAATGCGTATCACCCCTTTCTCTGGCGGGGGAATTTTTCCACTACCACTTTTTTTGTATTGGTTTTTAGGGCTAAAGGAACGAGACCTAGGAGCTGGCCCATATCTTTTCTTTCTATATTGATAGGTAGAATTTTTCATCGATCTTTTCCTATCTGCCTCACCCGAGGGCCTACGGCCCAGGAGAATTTTATTTTCTATTTTTCTATCATCAACGCTTACTGCGCTGAAGGACAGTCTTTGCTTTTTTATCATTTTTTATTTCCGTGTAATGGCGGATCGCCATTACACGATCTATTGTTTTTAATTATTTAGAAAATAGCCTCCAAACATTTTCTGTTGTAGTGTACCATGAATATGCATTTAGATAACGATCCGAAGGTGAAACAATGCGATCTGTTGAGGATTGCTTTAGATTGCTAGGTACTACATATATAAAATTAGGACTATACAGAAAAATTGCTGGCATATCTTTCCTGATTTCATCTTCAAATTGAGCATATTTTTTTATTCTAGTTGTGTCGTCAATCGTGATAAATGCATCTTCTAAAATTTTGTCTACTTTTGCATTAGTATACATGGCGACATTGAGGCCGGGATCTTTTCTCTGCGAAGAATGCCAAAAGGCAAAGAGATCAGATTGATTATTTATAATTTCTCCGAACAAGAGGGTATCATATTTGCGTGGACGGATCACATTTTGATTTAAATTACCGATTTCAAAAGTTTTCACCTCAACTTTTATACCGACAGAAGCTAAATCCTGTTTTATAAGTTCGGCAATTTTTGCCAGTTCTGCTACATTACCCGTTGAGATGGAAAATTCTAGCTTTGTGGTGATTTTTTTCCCGCCCTTAACGGATTTTTTCTCCGGTACTGTTTTTTCTAAAAATCCATCCACCCCCCTTTCCCAACCAGCTTTAGATAAATCATTTTGCACCTTTCGCAGGATTTCTTCACGCCCTAATATTTTGCTCTCTGTTAATTTTTGATAAGTAACTACATTTGACGGTATCGGGCTATCAATTACGACCCCATATCCAAAAAGCACATCTTTAACAATTCTGTCTTTATCTATAGCTTGATTGATAGCTCTAATGATTGTTTTATCAACAAAAAGCTGATTTTGATTTTGGTTGAAAAAAAGTCCAAACACTCTCGGGAGGACTGAGGACTCCACCTGGTAATTTTTTTCCCTTAGGATTTCCGCATTTTGAGGAGTAATAGAGCTTATCTGATCAACTTTTTTTTCAAGTAATGCGTTTATAAGGTCATTTTCATTTGAATAAAAATATAAACTGATATTTTTAATATATGGTTTACCCAATATGAATTTTTTAAAGGGTACTAATTCGTAATGGTCAATAATTCCAGATGATTTTTTATTTACTGTATTTATCATATAAGGTCCTGACCCTATGGGGCTCGTATTTGCGGTGTTTAATTCTATGGGGGAATTGTCCCATAGGGCTCTCTCTATAATGCCAAGTGTCGTGTTTTCTAAAAATGATGCATAAGGCTGTTTCAAGGTAAATCTGACAGTTTTCTCATCCACCTTTTCAACACTTACGCCATCCCAATTTGCTTTATGTGAACTTTTTACGATTGAATCCTTAATTTTACTGATTGTAAAAATAACATCATCCACGGTAACTATTTTCTCATCCTGAAAGTACAGATTGTCTTTTAAAGTGAAAGTATAGATTAAACCGTTTTCTGACATTTCATATTTTTCTGCTAAATCCGGTATTAGGGTTCCATCAGGGCTTCTCCTCATAAGGCCAGAATAAATGAGTGCAGTGAGGCTCTCATCGGCGAGAGAATTTGCCAATATCGGGTTTATAAAACGCGGAGTACCGATGATGCCGAGTGACGTAGATCCTCCGCGTAGCGGTACTTCTACCATGAAAGACTTATTAATACTTTCTAATATTAATATTGTGCTTAATAATAACACCACCACTAATCCAAAGAAAACAATACGCTCTCTTCTTGAGAAAGAAGAAAGAACCGAATTGATTGCCAATTTTCCCGGTAGTTTGTTGATGATTTTTAACTGGCGTATACGACGATAAAAATTTCTCATAGAAGAATTTTTAGACAAAGCTTTTAGCTATTCGCTTTTATTATGATAGACAGAAATGCAAATACAGCAAAAAGAATTCCACAAACAAGAGACAAGAAAAAAAGAAACTTCTCAAAACCTCGGCGAGTGTGGTGAAAACTTCCACCCTCACCTCCACCCAAGGCCCCCCCCACTCCTGCGCTAGACTGCTGAAGCATAATTGACAAAACTAATATTACTGAAAGAATAATCTGCGCGTACGGCAGAATTTGAATTACTAAACTCATGATCTAATCATTGCATATTGAAGACAAAAAGGCAAATAAACACATAGATAGTTTGGCAAAGAAATGAATACTAGTCTTTTTTATTAATTTTTGTTACAATAAAAGTCTTAAAATAATTATTTAACAAATCATTTATGATAGAAAAAATAGGATCTGATCGTAAGTCCCAAGTAGAAGAAAAACCAATTACTGTCGAGGGAAAAGAAGCTAGGTCAGACTACACAGAAAGAAATAGGTTGGTGCTGCAGTATCTTCCTTTAGTAAAAGCTATTGCAATTCGTATCCATGATAACCTACCCGTGAATGTTAATCTGGATGATTTAATTGGAGAGGGTATTATGGGTCTTTTGGATGCTACTCAAAAATACGATCAAGGCAAAAAAGTACCTTTTGGTTTTTATGCCAAGTATCGCATTCAGGGAGCTATTTTGGACAGCTTACGTCAGCTTGACTGGGCTTCGCGGGACATGCGACGACAACGTAAACAAATTGACAATGCTGTCGAGAAATTGACAGTTAAACTACAAGAAAATCCTTCTGAAGCAGAAGTGGCTGAAGAATTGGGTATAAGTCTTAAGGAATTACACCAGAAGATACTTCATGTTCCAACTAGTCCTATAATGTCAGCTTCTACCTATGGTGGGGCACCAGAGGACTCCGATGCACCTGATTATCCTTCTAGTTCTTCCGAGCAACCTGACGCCATCTTTGCCAATGAACAGCTTCGTTCTAAACTAGCCGAAGCGATGAAAACTCTGGCGCCACGTTATCAAACAGTATTGACGCATTATTATCATGATGAAATGACCATGAGGGAAATTGGAAATATTCTTGGAACTAACGAAAGCCGAGTTTCCCAACTACACAAAGTGGCCCTAGTAAAACTCTATGAAGCATTAAGAAACCTAGGTGTTACTTCATTCAAAGACTTCGATTTAGAGCCTCACAAAATCACAAAATTCAGTCAACCAAGAAAGATTTAATAAATATTTATCTTAAAGCCATGAAGATCGCGTTTAGTTTTTTAAGATGAACTTGATTTGACAAGTGCATATAAAACATGGTATCATATTAGAGTGATTGTACCTTAAAAATTTCATTTATTTTGTTATAAAGATGCGAGTTCGCCATAGCCCCTAGTTTATAAAAAGAAGTTTTTGTAAATTACGAGTTATGGCGACACGAGTCGTTTCTAACAGAAAAGGAGTTCCCCCATGATGAGAGTTATGCTGGTTGATCCGCAGAGATTATTTCGAGAGGGTCTCAAAGCCCTCATTTCCGCCGAAACGGACATGAGGGTGGTGAAAGAGGTGTCGAATTGTAACGACGCCGTCGACTGTGTCAGTGAGACGCATCCAAGTGTGATCCTGATGGACATTTGGATGCCGGGGCTCAGCAGCCTTGAGGCCACTATTCGCATGCTCCAGCTAAGGCCGGAAACGAAAGTTCTGTTTCTGACAGATGTAGTGGACGCAGACTTCCTCGTGGAAGGAATGCGGGTCGGCGCCAGGGGGTATGCACTGAAAGACATTGGTGCCGATGAACTCTCGAATGCCATTCGTGAGGTGTCCAGGGGTGAGCACTATTTCAGCTCCGAAATGCTATCCTTATTCGTGGATGGCTTTCGGGCGCTGGTGGGAGCTACTCCTGTGGTTACGAGTCTCGGTACTCTCACAGGACGTGAGAGAGAAGTGCTGAAGATGTTGGCAGAAGGCGAATCAGTCAAAGATATCGCGGCATTGCTGGCCCTTAGTGTGAAAACCGTGGAAGCGCACAAGTTTAACATGATGCGCAAGCTCAAAATCCACAACAGAGCACACTTGGTTCAGTACGCCATTGAAAATAAGGTAATACGCCTCAAGCGGACGTTAGAGTTGGAGGTGGTACGTACCGCTTAGCCAACAAGCTGCGTGCCCGGCTGACGAGAGGGGATTCCCGGCACGGGGAATCCAAGAAAGGAGAAATTTATCGACGACACTATTTTTACAGATCTCTGTAGAAACGGTGTCGTTTTACGTTATTGAGGATTTTAGTTCTAATATTCGCTGTTGCTATATGGAGTACCACATAGCAACAGCGCTCAAATGTTGCTATAATAATACTATGAAAAAAGAAATTTCAGTTTTGGGGCTTTTTCAAAAATTATTTCATAATTTTAACGCGCGTGCGATGAAAGACGCGACACTCGCTTTCAAGAAACATTTAGACGATGGGGGTCGTATGCTGCTCGCATTGGGCGGAGCGTTGTCTTCGGCGCAGATAGGTGTCACGCTCGCCGCCATGATTAGAGAAAATAAAATACACGCTATTTCTTGCACCGGGGCTAATTTAGAAGAATCCGTTTTCAGATTAGTCGCTCATACTAAATACAAAGATTATCCAAATTATAGATATTTTACCAAAGAAGATGACCAAAAAATATTAGAGCGGGGTGAACGCCGAGTGACGGATACATCAATCCCAGAAGAAGATGCATTTCGTGTAGTAGAACCAATAATCTTACAAAAGTGGAAAGAGGCGGGGAAGACGGGTCTGCGTTTTTTTCCACATGAATATTTTTATCAGATCTTGTTATCTCCAGAATTAGAAAAATATCATGAAGGAAATAGAGAACACTGTTGGTTGCTCGAAGCGGCAAAAAACAACCTACCCATCGTTGTGCCGGGTTGGGAAGATTCTACTCTCGGAAATATTTTTGCTGGATATTGTAAGATGGGGGAAGTGAATCCTTCTGTGATGAAAACCGGAGTTGAATATATGATGTATCTATATGACAAGTATCAAGAACTTTCAGGAAATGGTCTACCGGCAGGTAAGCAAGGTCCGGGACTCGGATTTTTCCAAATCGGCGGAGGTATTTCTGGAGATTTTCCCATTTGCGTTGTGCCTTCTATAAAATATGATTTGAAAAAGGAAGTGCGACCTTGGGGCTATTTCTGCCAGATTTCAGATAGTACCACTTCTTATGGTTCATACTCTGGAGCGACTCCCAATGAAAAGATTACTTGGGATAAGTTGACCAAGGATACCCCGATGTTCGTGATTGAATCTGATGCCACCATCGTTGCACCGCTAATCTTTGAAGCTATTTTGGATAGGTACACCATTAACGAAAAATAATATTTATATTATTATCTTTTGAATTTTCCGTTTAAATACTTTGAATTACGAAACTCTCTATCAACATAACCTTTTCTCCGGTACAGATTTTTTGAAGCTTAAAAAATCTTGAAGTTCTCGCCCCGCCCGGCTCGAAACCCCTTCGAAAAGTTATGTTTCAACGAGTTTCGTAATTCAAAGTTTAAATAAGATCGTTCCAGACTATTAGTTTCCATTCGTTCTTTTTGAAGAAGTGAGTTGTATATGAACAGATAGCTATGCCAGCATTATTTATAGGATTAAAGTAACTTAAATTATTATATTGTGATGCAGTAAGTTTTTCCCCATAGAGCATATAAGACGCTACCATTTTTAGAAAAATACCGTGGGTAACCATGATAATTCTCTTTTCTCTCCTTCTCCCTATATAAGTCAATAGTTTTTTTGCCCTTTTTTTAAGATCAATAAAATTTTCTTCGTCTGATACTCGCAAATTATCAGCATGATAGCTTTTATCAATTTGATCTATGATGTGTTTGACATTTGTTTCTTGACCATAGTGCCCGATTATTTCTGTTGGATTTTTCCTTTCCATCAAGAGATCGGAATATTCTATTTTTTTCATATGTAATTCTTTAGCGATAATCTCTGCTGTTTCTTTCGTGCGTTCATATGGGCTTGAAATGATAATTTGTGGGTGTCCCTTGTGTTTCGGAAATCTTCTTGCTGTGGCTAATGCCTGTTCTCGGCCTTTTTTGTTTAAAGATCCACCAGGACCTTGTCTGATGTTTTGAGCGTTAAGTTCGGTTTCCCCGTGTCGTACGAAATATATTAATTTTATACCCATATACATATTTTACTATAAATTTTAATTTTTTGATATACTTACCGAGATGAAAAATTTTTTAAAAATTCTTCTGCTAATCATTCTCTTTGGAGCGATCTATTATTTTAGAGATCCCTTAAGCACGCAAGTTCTGCCTATTCTAGAGAATCTCAAAAATAATATCAGTAATGTTTTTGGAAAATACATTCCATGCAAAGAACCAATACCGTATACCTTTGGTACTTTTGACGCCAAGTTTAATATTTCTAAAAAGTATTTTTTAGATGCTCTTTCTCTAGCAGAAACTATTTGGGAAAAACCTGTAGGCCTTGAACTTTTTACTTATACCCCTACAGATTCTTCTTCGAATGTTTTGAAAATAAATCTTATTTACGATTACAGACAAGAAGCTACTAGTAAATTAGCAAGTCTTGGCATCATTGTGAAAGATACTCGGGCGTCATACGACATGCTCAGGAATAAATTTACTGCACTCAAAGCTCTGTATGAAAAGGATGAAATTGATTTTAATGTGCGTATGGAAAGTTTCAATCAAAACAAGCTCGCTTATGAAAATAAAGTAAAATTTTGGAATACGAAAGGAGGAGCGTCACAAAAAGAATACAACCAGCTAGAGGCTACACATCTTTTTTTAGAGAATGAAATAAGAGAATTGCAAAATATACAAAAAAATCTCAATAACACAGCAGATGAAATAAATGCGCTTGTGGTTGTCTTGAATCGTCTTGTAACATCACTGAACCTTTCTGTGGGAAAATACAACACGGTCAACGTCGCTCGCGGGGAATCATTTGAAGAAGGAGTGTATGTGAGTGACGGGGTAAAAAGAGAAATAGATATTTATGAATTTAGCAGTCGAGAAAAACTGGTACGAGTGTTGGCGCATGAGTTGGGACACGCGCTCGGTCTTCCGCACGTGAGTGATTCTCAAGCTATAATGTATGAACTAAACCAAGGAAATAATCAAATATTAACCAAGGCTGATCTGGATGAGCTTAAAGTTAGGTGTGGGTTGAAGTAAATAGATGTGCTATAATTGGCAGTACAATAGTTTTATTATTTATTAATTTAACCAAAATAAAATGCAAGAAGAAAAAAACTTTTTTGAAAGGAATATGAAGTGGATTATAGTTGTGGGTGTTATCGTTCTTTTAGCCCTGTGGTTTGTTTCTAAATACAACTCTTTTGTCACACAAGGTGAAGAGATCACAGCACAGTGGGCGCAAGTGGAAAATCAATATCAGAGACGTTTTGATTTGATCCCCAATGTTGTCAATACAGTTAAAGGTGTAGCCAAACAGGAACAGGAAGTGTTCGGCGCTATAGCGGAAGCTCGCACAAGGTATTCTGGCGCGACAACTCCGAACGAAAAAGCGCAAGCCGCCACACAAGTGGAGTCTGCCTTTGGTCGTCTTTTGGTAATTGCAGAGGCTTATCCAGTACTCCAATCTTCACAGGCTTATAGAGATCTGATCGTTTCTCTCGAAGGCACCGAAAATCGCATTACCGTTGAAAGACAAAAGTATAACGAACTAGTCCGCGTATTTGATACCAATATCAAAAAATTTCCCACATCTCTCGTCGCAAGCATCTTTGGCGTAACAGAGAGAGCGTATTTTGATGTTCCAAAGGATAATCAAATAGTACCGAAAGTAGATTTTCAAAATTAAATTCTTCCCTTTATAGCTTCTCGCTGTAAATTCATACACCCTACAATGTATAAATTCTTAATTTTTCTTTTGCTGGCTGTTCCTTTTTCGCTTCATGCTTTTGACGTTCCCATTAGGCCTACGGGTTTTGTACAGGATTATGGAGGTATTCTTACCACTCCACAAATAGAGAATTTAGAAGCTAAATTGCAAGTTTTTGAACAAAATACGACGAACGAGATTGCTATAGTGACGATACCTTCACTTGATGGTGATGTAATAGAAAATGTTGCACAAGAAATATTTAGCAAATGGGGCATAGGAAAAAAAGATAAAAATAACGGAGTTCTGTTTCTCATTTCTTTATCCGACCGAAAGACCAGGATACAGACTGGCTATGGTGTGGAGGGGGATTTGACCGACCTCGGCACATCATATATTCAAGAAGATTTGATAAAGCCAACATTCCAAAGTGGGGACTATTACGTTGGTATCAATGCTGCAGTGGATAAAATGATCGAGGCTCTTGGTGGTAGCAATATTGTGCCGAAAGATTATTCAATTACGTCTAAATCACCTTTCGGTCTTCCTTCCAATCTCATCATATTTTTTGTAATTATTGTTTTTCAAATACTTGCCGCTATTTTAGGTCGATCCAAGTCTTGGTGGCATGGAGGAGTTTTGGGCGGAGGGGTATCGCTTATCATTTGGCATTTCTTTATTGCTTCACTTCTTACGGCTATTCCAGTTATTTTCTTATTTATCGGTTTCGGACTTCTCTTTGATTTTATAGTTTCTCGCGCTTATACCAAAAAGCAAAACTCTGGCAGATATCCATGGTGGTTTGGTGGCGGAGGTGGGGGGTTCGGTGGGAGTGGTGGAGGTTTTGGTGGATGGGGAGGTGGATCTTCTGGCGGTGGAGGCTCATCTAGCTCTTGGTAAACTAACTTCTAATTAAGCACGATATAGCTAGAAATACAGACGCGCGATATATTTATATGAATATGGTATAATTAAGTTATATTAATAATTTCCGCTAAAAGCGGATCAGCTCATGGCTGAAACAAAATTTTTATGCAAGAACTTAAAGCTTTGTGTATGAAGTGTCGAGATGCGAATAATAAACCGACGATGCAGGTGATGAAAAATGTTAAAGTTGAGGAGAAAAACGGCAGATATTTTGCCAAGGGACAGTGCAGTGTTTGCGGAGGTAATATGTTCAAGTTCATGTCCAAGGCTGACGCTGAGGCGATGAAATAATTTAAAGCAAGGACATGACCCTTCAATAAAAATTCAGGCCCTCGCTCTCTGACTCAGAACATTCGTCTCTAAGAGACTCAGTCTCGATGAGCTAGAAGAGGTCATGGTAAATAAAATCGAACCATGAAAAAGTATATTCTTATTCTATTTGCGCTGCTTGCTTTTATAGTTTTGTCTGTTGTTTTTTATTACAAATTTGATCCGTCTTTGCTTGCCAAGCTCTCTTTTTATGTGAGTTTGGCGAATCCTTACATGCGCATTGTGAGAGTAGAGGAAGGCCTGCGTAAAGAAGAAATAGCGACAGTGGTGGCGGAGAAACTTGATTGGGACATGCAACAGAAAGAAGATTTCATAAATAGTGCGAGAGTCGAGGGGCATTATTTTCCAAAAACATATCTTATTTATAAAGATGAAGATCCAGCGGTGGTTAGCGCGACCATGCTTGATGAATTTTCCAAACAAGTAAATAAAGTTAAACAACTCAAGTCGAATAAGTCAAAACAAATAATTAATGAAAATACTGCCATAAAAATCGCTTCCATTATTCAACGTGAAGCAGCCGGCAAGGGAGATATGAATTTAATCTCGGGAATAATTTGGAATAGGATTTTCAGCGGAATGAAACTGCAAATTGATGCGACCTTGCAGTATGCTAAAGGTAGCGAAGAAGGTGGCTGGTGGGAACAAGTAAATCCCGAAGACAAAAAAATAAAATCATCTTATAATACCTATATACACGTAGGGTTACCACCTGGAGCGATCGCGAACCCAGGATTGTCCGCTATTTCGGCCGCTTATAATCCACAAAAAACAAATTGCCTTTTTTATCTGCACGACAGAAACAGAAAAATCCACTGTACTAAAACCTATGAACAACACAAGAAGAATATAGCAATTTATTTGAAATAGAGCCTAACCTCGTAGTAGAATTTTGCTAAAAATTTCACTACGGAGTATAATATAAGTCTATGGCAAAAAGAAATACCACGCTTAGTCCCAAAAAGAAATCAAGACATTCTCATAAAACCAAGAAAAGGCTTGAGATTAAGAGAGCTATGCTTTTGAAAAAAAATGAAAAAAAAGTTTCCATTAAAAGGAACTAAAAAGTTAGTTATGGTCAGCGGAGGATTTGACCCTATTCATCCGGGGCACATACGTCTTTTTAAAGAAGCGAAAGCCCTTGGTGACAAACTGGTGGTGGTAATAAATAATGACAATTGGATCCGCGCCAAAAAAGGTCACGGTTTCATGAGCGCGAAAGATCGCGCTGAAGTTATTTCCTCTTTTCGTCATGTGGATGGTGTAATAATTTCGAAACACAAGAGAAACCCAAAGGATATGAGCGTGTGCAGAGAATTATTGAAACTAAAACCGAATGTTTTCGCCAATGGCGGAGATAGAAATGAGAAAGACGCCCAAAATCCAAAATCTTATTTATATAAAGATATAAAATTGTGTAAAAAATTGGGTATTGAAATGTTTTTCAATATTGGGCGTGGTGGGAAGATCAGGAGCTCTTCGGCATTGCTGAAAGAATATGTCAAGAAAAATAAATCCCAACGCTTAAAAAGATCGGGGAAAAAATAAAATGTTTTCCAATAAAAAAATTATCGCTTTTGATATTGATGGCACACTAACTGTAAGTAAACGTGCTATCACAGAAAGTATGGCACTTTTATTAAAAGAACTTATCAAGAAAAAAACGGTCATAGCTACGAGTGGAGGAAAATTTGAACAATTTAAGACACAATTTCTCCCGCCGTTTGATAATGATAAAAATTTTAATCCCTTTATTCACAACTTAATATTGTTGCCGACTAGTGCAACACAAAGATACGAATTTAATAAAGTGAAGAATGACTGGGAGCTCGTTGAGAAAGAACCCTTAGATAGTGGTGTAAAAGAAAGAGTGAAAAAATTACTTGAAGAAGTAATTGATTCTGGTTTATATGAAATACCACCAAATCCAAAAGGGGAAATCGTAGAAGATAGAGATACTCAGATAACATTTTCGGCGCTCGGACAACTCGCGCCGATTGAAGAAAAAAGACTTTGGGACCCAGACCAAAAGAAACGAAAAAAAATTGTAGCAGTGATAGAGCCGAAGTTGCCAGAAGTTACTCTTCTCATCAACTCAGTTTCTAGTATTGATATTGTTCCAAAAGGATTTAATAAGGCGGTAGGGATTGAGTTATTGCTCAAAAAGCTTGGTTTGCAAAAATCTGACTTAATTTTTGTTGGGGATGGGCTTTTTCCTGGTGGCAATGATTATTCACTTCACGAAGCTGGTTTTGAAACCGTAGCGGTAAAAGGACCGGAAGAAACAGAATTAATTATAAAAAAATGGCTTGGTTGAAAAATTGTTTCATTGTATAATATAAGATATGACACCTTTCAAACGAAATATAGAAACTTTTACTGTGGAAAGACCCTGGGGACGATTTGAGCAATTCACGCAAAATGAAGTGACGACGGTAAAGCTTCATTTCATAGAGCCCAATAAATCTTTGAGCTTACAGTATCACAATCACCGAGATGAACTTTGGCATATTGTCTCTGGGTATCCGATTTTAACTATCGGTGAAAATAAAATAAACGCAAAGCCCGGTGATGAATTTATGATTGCAAAACTGGAAAAACACCGCATTGAAGCCAAAGATGATGTAGTACAGCTTTTAGAAATTTCTTATGATAATAATTTTGACGAAGAAGACATTATTAGAATAGAAGATAAATATGGTCGTGCCTAAAAAGAAAAAAACATTTAAAAAGAAAGTTGCTGTTAAGCCCAAAAAACTTGTAACAAAAAAAGCGGTGGTAAAAAAGTCTAGACCCAAGAAAACATCCGTTAAAAAGAAAACTCCACTGGACCTCAAAAGGTCACTCCAGAATCCGATAATCCAGCCGACCGAGCATGCTTGGGAGTCAAAGGCGACGTTCAATCCGACAGCCTTTCAGCATGATGGAAAGATTCATATTATTTATCGTGCTATTGGAGATACTGATAATTCAGTTCTTGGATACGCTGAGAGCAGAAATGGCTCCACAATTCAAGAAAGTTTTCCTCGACCTGTTTACTATCATTTCATTAGTCGAAATAAAGATAAATCAATTCCTGCAATTTCTTATAGTTCGGGCGGAGGGTGGGGAGGCGGTTGCGAAGATCCTCGTATTACACTTCTCGGCGACAAGGTTTACATGCTGTATACTGCTTTTGATGGATGGGGTTCGGTTCGCATTGCGCTTACTTCTATTAGCCTGAATGACTTTCTGGATAAATGTTGGAATTGGAAAGAACCAGTTTTGATTTCTCCTCCCGGGGAGATACACAAGAACTGGGTGCTTTTTCCGGAAAAAATAAAAGGTAAGTATGCGATTCTGCACAGTCTTTCTCCTCACATTATGATTGACTATTTCAAGTCCTTGGAAGAGCTCAACGGGAGCAACTTTATCCACAGTGTCCATCAGCACAGCCCGCTCTGGCAAGCACGAGACAAACTCATCAGAGGAGTCGGACCTTCTCCTGTAAAGACAAAATATGGCTGGCTAGTTTTGTATCACAAAATGGAGAAGCACGATACCCACAGATACAAACTCTGGGCGATGATCACAGACGCACAAGATCCTACCAAAATTTTATATAATTCCTCTCATCCAATTCTGGAACCCGATGAATGGTATGAGAATGAGGGATACAAGTCCGGCGTCATTTATGCTTGCGGAGCGGTAGTCAAAGACGGCCAACTGTTTGTATACTACGGAGGCGCGGATAAAGTTTCGTGTGTCGCTACAGCTGACCTGGAAGCTTTCTTAAAAGAGCTCATTTTGGGAGGAGCATATACGTTACGAGGTAAAAGAATTAAAACCTAATCCATGTTTGTTGTAAAAAGATCTCATCATAACCCCATTATAGTCCCGGACAAAAATCATTATTGGGAAGCGTTCGCCTCTTTTAATATGAGTGTGGTCAAGAAAGGCGCCATGTTCTATGGAGTTTATCGGGCAATTTCTGCGCCGGACAGACTTCTTGCTCCCGACCAGGTGTCAATCATAGGTATTGGTCAGAGCAAGGATGGTCGGCATTTTTCGGAACGTGAGTCTTTCATTACACCAACAGAAGAATGGGAAAAATACGGCTGTGAAGACCCTCGGATTACATTTTTTGAAGGCAATTATTATATATTTTATACGGCGCTTTCGAAATTCCCCTTTGAGGCGAGTGGTATCAAGGTCGGCGTCGCTGTTTCTAAAGATCTGAAAAAAATAAAAGAACGACATTTAGTGACACCCTTTAATGCTAAAGCCATGACTCTTTTTCCAGAGAGAATAGGTGGCAAGATTACAGTAATCGTATCAGTCAACACCGACATGCCCCCGGTCAAAATCGCCATTGCGCAAGTAAATAAAATAGAAGAGTTGTGGAATCCAAGGTTTTGGGAAGAGTGGTATAAAAATGTAGACAAGTATTCAATTGATTTCAAGAGACTGTCTTATGATCACGTAGAAGTCGGCGCTACACCTGTCAAGACTCGCCATGGCTGGCTTCTCTTATATTCTCATATTCAAAATTATTTCGGTGGTGGAGAAAATCTGAAACGTATCTTCGGAATCGAGGCAGTACTTTTAGAACTTAATAATCCATTGAAAATAGTTGGTCGGACGCGTGGACCCATTTTAGCTCCCAGGGAATCATATGAACTTTTGGGTCATGTTCCGGATGTAGTGTTTCCGACAGGGGCAGTCGTAAAAGGGGACACTCTTTTTATTTATTACGGCGCAGCCGATACCACAACCTGCCTAGCATACGTAAACCTCACCGACCTTCTGGCGACTATGCGTGAGGAAACGAGCAGGGAGTGGCATTTTGAGCGTTCTTATAAGAATCCTATTATTGTAGCTGACAAAACACATCCATGGGAAGCAAAAGCTACTTTCAATCCAGCTGCTATTCGGATTGGTGGCAAGACACATATACTATATCGGGCTCTTTCCATGGATAATACTTCCTCTATTGGATATGCTTCATCACTTGATGGGGTAAAAATTGACGAGAAGTTGGCGGAGCCTATATATATCCCCAGGGAGGACTTTGAACTAAAAAAAGTAGCTGGAGAAAATTCAGGTTGTGAAGATCCACGACTGACGAAAATCGGCAAGAATATTTTTATGTGCTATACAGCTTATGACAGTATTGGCCCGCCCCAAGTGGCCATCACTTCTATCACCGAGAAAAACTTCTTACAGAAGAATTGGAAATGGACAAAGCCTATTTTAATAACGCCGGCAGGCTTCGATGATAAGGATACCTGCATTTTCCCTGAAAAAATCGATGGCAAATATTTTGTTCTGCATCGCATGGGAGGTGAAATATGTGGAGATTATTTAAAATCACTTGATTTCAAAAACCAAAAAATAAAGAAGTGTATTAGAATTATAGGATCCAGAATAAATTCTTGGGACAACGCGAAAGTTGGAATTTCTGCGCCCCCAATGAAGACGAAGTACGGTTGGCTTCTCTTGTATCATGGTATATCCAGAAGTCACAATACATATCGCGTTGGCGCATTGCTTTTAGACAAAAATGATCCAGCAATAGTCTTGGCGCGAACCACCGACCCGATATTTAGCCCAGAAGAACCATACGAAAAAATTGGAATAGTGAACAATGTCGTTTTCCCGTGCGGTATGGTTGAGAAAGATGGCTTGCTCTACATCTACTACGGTGGCGCGGATACCGTCGTCGGCGTGGCGACCATGGGACTCGACATTGTCTTAAGAGCTTTAACCCGGGATATCAAAAAATGAACGAACTCACAGAAGAAGAAAAAAGAGTAATTATTCACAAGGGGACAGAAGCGCCTTTCACTGGCGAGTATGTAAATAATAAAGCAAACGGCATGTATGTCTGCCGTCAATGCGACGCTCCGCTCTACACCTCTAAACAAAAATTCGAATTCACTTGCGGCTGGCCATCCTTCGACGACGAAATACCTGGCGCAATAAATAAAAGCAAAGACCTCGACGGTATGCGCACAGAAATAACCTGTGCCAACTGCGGTGGACATTTGGGTCACTTATTCAAGGGCGAGCACCTAACCGAAAAAAACATCCGTCACTGCGTGAACTCTATTTCAATGAAGTTTGTATCAAAATAATGAGCGAATATATTTTGAAAACCCTGTTAAATAATTTTTACTTAGCAACAATTGTCCGAAGGACATTTAACAGGGTAAAGATTTTTATATTCACTGCGTTCATTAAAAATCATTTATGATCAAAAAAATAATTTTGGCGGGCGGGTGTTTTTGGGGCTTGGAGGAGCTCATTCGTAAACAGCCCGGGGTGGTGAATACGACTGTGGGCTACACTGGCGGATCAGTGGTAAATCCAACTTACGAAAACCACGAGGGTCATGCCGAGGCGGTGGAGATAGAATATGACAACGAGAAAACTTCTTATAAAAAAATGCTGGATTTTTTCTTTCAGATTCACAATCCGACTACGCTAAACCAGCAGGGCAATGATAGTGGAACATCTTACAGGTCAGCAATTTTTTATGCAAATGAGGTAGAGTTAAAGGAGGCGGAAAATTTTATAAATATTGTAAACAAATCTAAACGCTGGAAAGATAAAGTGGTAACAAGTTTAGAACCCCTTAGTAGATTTTATCCTGCAGAAGATTATCATCAGGATTATCTGCAAAAGAATCCCGGCGGGTATACTTGCCACGTTATATATTTTGATAGTTATTTGTAGTAAGATGTATTTATGACTGAATCAATAGAGTGGTTGCGTCTACTTATTATAGACCACCGATCGCTTGAATATATTATCGTTTTCTTTGGAGCATTATTAGGGGGGGAGTTGGCTTTATTCACTCTAGGTTTTCTTGCAGCCCAGAAAATTCTTTCTATTTTTCCGGTGTTTTTGTTAAGTTTCCTTGCGACTTACCCTTCCAACATTTTATGGTTTTTGCTTGCCCAAACTGACACTGTGAGGAAAATAGTTGCCCATCGTTACGCCAATACGACTATTTCTATCATTTCGGAGGCGGTGAATAAGATTAGCAGGGGTAATCATTATATCGGGCTTATTTTTGCCAAATTTCTCGTTGGTACCCCCATTATCTTGATTATGTACGTGAATAAAAATAGACTTAGTCTGAAAGAATTTTTTATTTACGAAACACCCGCAGTTCTGCTTTCATTACTTGTTATCATTCCGATAGGATATCTATCAGGACTCGGGTTTAGCTACTTGGCGGATATTTTCAATAATCTTTATGCGGCAATTGGATTTATTATATTTATTGCTATTGTCGTTGCGGTAGCTCAATCTTGGTTGAAAAGCAAATTTACCAATATAGAAAATTAGAAATTATGATACAATACTAGGATGCAAATAAATTTACAAGGCAAAAATATGGAATTGACTGAGGCTATTAAAGATTATGTTCTTAAAAAGGAAACCAATCTGGGCAGGTTGCTTTCAAAAGCTGAAGAAAATGGGGGCGAAGTGATAATTTCTTTTGAAGTTTCCAAAAACACAAATCATCACAAGTCTGGCTCTATCTTTCATGCAGACTGCTTGATCAACATGCGGGGAGAAAAGTTTTATGGCAGCGCCGACCAAGAGGATCTACATCAAGCAATAGATAGAGTTAAAGAAAATCTTTTTAGAGAAATCAGCAAAAACAAAGATCGCCGTCAGACGCTCTTTAAGCGCGGAGCCGCGAGCATCAAAAAAATGTTGAAGGGCTTGTCCAATAGGAATCCTTTTACTTCCAAATACTAATTTTTTGATTGTTTTTTAAATTCTTCCCAATTTATTTCTTTTTTGCCTTCTGGCAGAACTTTTTTAATCACAAATTGATTGTTTATGAATTTGGCATCAGTAATGATGACTCTCTTACTATTTTGGAAAAAGAAAATCCTTGGCCAGGATATGTAGGCGCGGAATTTTTTCCAGTTAGTTATCGGATCATCTTCTAAATTTATTTGTCCGTTTTCTTTTTTTAATTTTTTTGTGTAAGTTGCGAGTGCATGGTCTTGTTCTATGGTTTTAATTTTTCCAGCAATCCAGTCTGGTAAAATTTTCTCCAAAAGTTCACCACCTCGAGTGAATAAAATTTTTGTGAGTTCCGGGGTGGTTTCATTTCCAGTTAGTGGATACTTTTCTTGCACAACTATCGGCCCATGATCAAACTCTTTATCAATGATCATGATGGTTATTCCGGTGACGCTATCGCCCGCGAGGATAGGTGCTTCGATAGGGGTCGGTCCGCGATACTGCGGTAGAAGAGAAGTATGAACGTTGAGAGTTTTATATTGAGGTAGATCAATGAGTGCTTCTGGGATAATCCTACCATACCCAACTACTATAAAAATATCTGCTTTTTGTTTTTCAATTTTTGAAATAGCCTCCTTGTTAATTTTATCCGGTTGAAAAAATGACACATTGTTTTTGAGTGCCCATTTTTTAGCTAGTGGCGCAGTTATTTCTTGATGTCGGCCCACAGGCCCGTCTGGTGCTGTCACAATCAAGTTTGGGGTAATCCCTTTTGAATGCATGGCTTCAAGCGCATACACCGCTTCTTCTCCTGTACCAAAAAATACGAAATTTATTTTACTCATGATTTTATTTAATAAGCTATCAGCTAAAACCTATAAGCTATTTTTGCGGAATTTCCGCTTTTATGTCTTTGGCGTGGTCAATAAAAAGTATACCGTTCAAGTGGTCTACTTCATGTTGGAAAATTTGCGCCAATAACCCTGATGCGCCACGTGTTATCTTCTTACCATTTTCATTATAAGCGTTAATCGTTGCTTTGGTGGATCTAAAGGTTTTACCATAAAGGGGGCGGACCGAGAGACAACCCTCCGGCATCCAAGTCTTTTCACGAGAAAGTTTGGAAATTTTCGGATTGATAAAAATAATATTTTTTATTTTTTCTTTTACTTCATTTTTACTAACTACATTGTTTTCATTTAGCAATTTTTCTTCTATATTTTTAGTAAAATCTTTAGCAAATATTTTTCCAGAAACAATAAATATCCGTAACCTATATCCTATCTGTGGCGCTGCTATGGCCACACCATCATCCTGGCTCTCCAACGCCTCCTTCATTTCTTTCAGCACCTTTTTTATTTTAATTGTTTTAATTTCTGAGACGTGTACTTCTTTGGCTATTTGACGCAAGACCTTTTCATTTTTTTGAAGAATTTTTTTTTGCATTGTATTTTACTATTTCCTACAACAGCCAGATAGAGTCTAAGATTCTGTCTGGAAGAAACTAATTTTACTTAAGTTCTTTTAAATATTCCAAGAGCTTACTTAGCTTTACGGTCTCTTGAGATCGACTTGCCATATCTCGCACTATTACGGAATTGTCTAGTGCTTCTTTCACTCCAAAGATAAGAGTGTATGGGGTATTTAGTTTTTCGGCAATTGCCAATTGACTTCCCAAGCTATCTTTAGAAAGTGATTGGGCGATAGGAATATGCGCCTTGCGTAGTATTTCAATTATATTTAAACTTTTCAATTTTGCCTCTCCACCAAGCTGAATGAAATAAATTTTCGGTTTTTTTAATATTCTGGGTGCAAGTTTTTTATACCAAGATGATGTAACTATCCTATCTACTCCTATAGAAAATCCCACACCAGGAACATCTTTCTTGCTTCCTAGTTGGCGAGCTAAGTAGTCATAACGTCCACCACCTGCAAGTGCCATCGGTGTGTCGTCTTCTGTACCTTTCTGTTCTATGATTTCAAAAACAGTTCGGGTGTAATAAGAAAGCCCGCGTACTAAATTTTTATTTATATTATATTGTATCTTCATCTCTTCTAAGTATTCCAACACCTCTTTAAAATGTTTTTTACAAGAAGGGCAGAGAAAGGAAACTGAATCCGGCGCACCCACGTTTATTTCTTTTGTTTTTTCTTCTTTGGAGTCTAATATGCGTAATGGATTTATCTTTAATCGCTCTTTATCGATGGCCGGAAGTTGATTTATATTTTTTCTATAATAACTTGTGAGTTCTTTAATATATCCGTTACGGCACTCTTTATCACCTATTGAATTTATATCAATAGAAAGATTTTCCGCCCCAGATTCTTCTAAAATACTCATACAGGTTTTAATCACTAGTGCATCCATAATACTTTTTTCACTTCCCAAAGCATCACAGTCAAATTGCCAAAACTGTCTATAACGTCCACGTTGGGGTTTATCGTGTCGAAAAGAGGGCCCGTATTGATAAAGCAATACTGGCTGTGGCATAGTTTGCATTCCGTGTTCAATATACGCGCGCATCAGTGGCGCTGTGTGTTCCGGTCTTAGGGCAAGATGGTCTCCGCCTTTCGTTTTCAATGTGTACATTTCTTTATCTACAATATCTGTTCCCTTACCTATGCCTGTAGTAAAAATTTCTTTGTGTTCTAACACTGGAGTTTCAATTGGTTTGAAACCGTAATATACCGCTATCTCTTGCGCCTTTTCAAAAAAGCCCTGAAAAGAATAATATTCTTCGTTCATTAAATCCCTCATTCCTTTAGGAGAGAAGACATCTCCAGTTTTGTTTTTACTTTCTTTGCGTATTTTGTTTTCTTTTATTTTCCTCATAGTTATTCTATTTGCTTATAGTCGCCTGGCAGTATGTCTATCTTTTTTACTGGCAACAAACGCAAGAACGCTTTTCCTGTGATGAGATTTCTCTTAACTCCTCCCCAGTATCTTGAATCAGAACTGCCGCTTCTGTTGTCGCCCATTACGAAATACTCATCACTTTTTAATTCAAAATGTAAAATATTATTTGCAATATTTTTTACATAAGGTTCACTTAATTTTAATCCATCCTTGTGTTCTCCATTGGTGATAATTACAACGTCTCCCTTTATATCCACTGTTTCATTTGGGAGACCGATTATTCTTTTGATAAAAAACTTCGTTTGATCATTCGGATATCGGAAAATAATCACATCATCTCTTTTTGGGTCATTTAATCTGTAAGATATTTTATCTATTATCAAATAATTTCCATCCTCAAAAGTGGGAACCATAGAACTTCCTGAGACGACAAAGGGCTCCGCTAAAAATACACGGATGGGTATAACGATAATTAGTGCCATTACCGCAAAACGCACTAGCTCCCAGAACGACTGCGCTCCGGTTTTCTCTTGAGTCTTTTCTTGTAATTTTTTATCCAATTCTTCTTTCACTTCAGTAATATAGCACAAAAAAGTATTGACAGAGTGAATAAATTTGTTTTCCAATATAACTTGCTTTGGAGTAACACAGAATGATATTATAGACTTATGAAAATTGTTGTTGGTTTAGGTAACCCGGGAAAAGAGTATGAGAATACCAGGCATAACACTGGACGCATTATGGTTGGAATGGTTGAGAAAAAATTAGATAAAAATAAAAACAAAATTAAATTTCTCACGCCAGACACCTTCATGAATAATTCTGGAAAGACGATCGCCCCTTTAGTAAAAAATAAAAAAGATTTAAAAGATTTGGTGGTTATTTATGACGACATTGATCTACCTCTAGGGAAAATGAAAATTTCTTTTAATCGCTCTTCGGGTGGACATAATGGCTTGGGTTCTGTTATTAGGGCTTTGAAAAGTGAGGAATTTTTGCGTATTAGAATTGGCATAGCTTCAGTGACTCCATCTGGTAAAATAAGAAAACCGAAAGGAGAGAAAATGGTGATAAATTTCATTCTTGGTGAATTCAAGAAATCAGAATTAGATGTGCTCAAAAAGCTTGAGAAAAAAGTAGCTGAAGCCATTGAAATTATTTTTTCTGAAGGCAAAGAAAAAGCGATGTCTCTTTGTAATTAATAGCGACGCCTGCCCGCCTTGGGTGGGAGATTTTTAATTAATTTAATATATATATGCATGAAAACATAAAATATAATTTATCCACAAATCCCCATAAGGATGCTGCCCAAGAGGTACTGACAATATTACATAAAATTGGAGATAAGGGTAATAAAGGTGCTGTGGACTTTGTTGAAGACATACTGATCGATTTACTGAATGGCGTCATATCACCAGAAGAAGCAATAAGAAGAGCAAAATTAACAGAAAAAAGTTTAACGAACAAATCTTTATAAAAATCTTAAATCTCCTTGACTGCTTCGATGATGATGCTTTTTTCGCCGTTTCGGTTCGATACTTTGCCTGATAGGGCTATGCATTTTTCAGCAACCAATATGTCAATCGATTCTTTAAATATAGTGGGAAATGCCACCGCTTCTATCGAGTCAGTCAAGTCTGAAATTTTTAGGAATGCCATTCTTTCATTATTTTTAGTAATTACTTGTCTAGCAGTTTCTATTATTCCAGCGATGGTTACTTGCATTCCATTCCCCAGATTATTTTCTTTATTTTCTTTTATTTTTCTAATATTTATATTCCTACTTTCTAATTTTCCCCGCAAGCGATCGAGTGGATGCCCGGAAATATAAAGTCCCAGTAATTCTTTTTCCCAGAGCAGTTTTTCTGCTTGAGTTGCTTTTGATGCATCTTTAAATTTAAAAGTTTGAATTTCCGTATCTTTCAATCCGCCAAAAAGAGAAGTTTGATTTTCGTTTTGCTTTCCCGATGCGTGGTTATAAATGAGCATATCTTCAAGATTAAATAGAAATATTCCACGGTCGCCCCATTCATCCATGCTCCCTGATTTAATCAATGCTTCCATAGACTTTTTGTTTAAATTTTTATGTTTGATTCTGTCTAGAAAATCACTGATTGATTTAAATGCTCCGCGTGTTTTGCGTTCGGCAATAATGGCGTTCGAAATATCAGTTCCCAAATTTTTTATCGTATAAAAGCCGAATCTTATTTTAGAGCTTTTGTTTTCTTTGTCTATATTAACTCCTTGTTTTTCCGACAAGCATGTGAATCCCCCGAAACTTTCATTGATGTTTGGAGGCAAAACGGGAATATCCATATTCTTGCACTCCTTGATTATTTCAGAGATTTTTTCTATGTCACCAGACTCGGCTGTGAGTATCGCAGCCATATATTCAACAGGATAATTTGCTTTCATGTAAGCTGTTTGATAGGCGACCCTGCCATAACTTGCCGCATGTGCTTTATTAAAACCATAAGCTTGAAACGGTTCAAAAAGTTTCCAAAGTTTTTCAGCGAATTCCGGAGTCTGGCCGTTTTTTATAATCCCCTTGGTAAATTTTTCTCTTTGGGCCGCCATTTCTGTCGGTATTTTTTTACCGACAGCCTTACGAAATTTGTCTGCCTCTTCCCAATTATAGCCGGCCAGCTCTATTGCAGAGAAGAGAAGATCGTCTTGGTAGACGATGAGTCCGTAAGATTCACCTAGAAATTTTTTCATTCGTGGGTCCAGATATTTTACGAGTTTTGAATTATGTTTGCGTTTAATATATTCTGGAATTATTTCCATTGGTCCTGGACGGTAGAGAGCAACCATCGCATTAATGTCATGAATCGAGGTAGGTTTTAATTCTTTTAGATATCTTGTCATGCCTGCACCATTTAATTGGAAGAGTCCTTCTGTCTGGCCACGAGCCAAAAGCGAGAAAGTTTTTTTATCATCCAATGGAATACGTTCTATGTCTATATTTATATTGTAGAATTTTTTTACTAAACTTATGGCATCAGCTAAAATCGCTAAATTTCTGATTCCCAAGAAATCAAATTTCAATAATCCGACGCCTCCTCCATAGTCAGGATCAATAGAATACATATCGTATTGCGTAATTATTGCTTCACCTTTTGGATCATATTGAAGTGGTGTATATTCAGTAAGTGGAAGAGGGGCGATAACGACTCCAGCGGCGTGTACAGAAATATGCCTAACACACCCTTCCAGTTTTTTGGCCAAGTCTATTATTTCTTTTGTGTCTTTTTCATTTTTATATGCATCACGGAGTTCTGACACTATTTCCATAGCGTGGTCTATGGTCATAGGCATACCTTGGGCTCCAATTGGAATCATTTTTGAAAGTCTGTCACCGATAGCATAAGGGTGAGCCAATGCTCGAGCAACGTCACGTACAGCGCCGCGCGCCATCATAGTACCAAAAGTTCCAATCTGTGCAACTCTATCCTCGCCATATTTTTTCTTTGTATATTCAATCATTTCATCTCGTCTATTGTCGGCAAAATCCATATCAATATCCGGGGCTGAAGGACGGAATGGATTTAAAAATCTTTCAAACGGGAGCTTGTATTCTATGGGATTTACGTTAGTAATGCCGAGCAGATAAGTCACCATTGATCCGGCAACCGAGCCACGGATAGTTGTTAGGATTCCGTTTTCTTTAGCATAATGCAAAAGATCACCGACTACTAAGAAATAGGGAGAATATCCCTTATTAAAAATAATTTTTAATTCGTATTCCACCCTTTCATTTATTGCCTCTGTTTCTTTTAGTTCGAGGCGAACAAAACCGGCATAAGTAAGCTCGCGTAATTTTTCATCCGGTGTTTTATCTTTCTCAATTTTATAATCAGGGAAAACCCAAGACCCTAGCTCAAGTTCTAGGTTGCACATATCTGCCACTCTTCCAGTGTTTACTACAGCTTCCGGTATATCTCTAAAAAGTTCAACAGCTTTTTCTCCACTTACAAAAGAATAATCATCATCGCCAAAAGAGAATTTATTTTCGTTTTTTATGTCAGAATTTGTTTGAATTGCGAGTAGTGTATCATGAGCCTTGTTGTCATCGCTGCAGGGATAATGAGAGTCAATAGTAGCGACAAGTGGAATATTTAATTCACGACTGAGCTCAATAATACAGGCGCGCACTTCTTCACTACCCTCTACGGTACCATGTTTCATGACTTCTAAGAAATAATTTTCCTTACCAAAAATTTCCTGATGTTCTTTAATTATTAATTTTCCTTTCTCTATATCTTTATTTGCAAGGGCTCGGGAAAGTTCTCCACCCAGACATCCAGAAAGAGCGATTATTCCATCTCCATATTTCCGTAATATTTCTTTATCCATTCGGGGTTTGTAATAATAACCTTCCAAATTTGAAATAGTGACAAGCTTCATTAAATTTTTATAACCTTGAAGATTTTTTGCAAGCAAGGTTAGATGGTATCTTTTATTATCTATGCCGGGGTCTTTATTCATTCTAGAACGATTCGCCACATAAGCTTCTACTCCAATGATTGGTTTGATACCTTCTTTTTTAGCGAGTTTATAGAATTCAATTGCGCCGTACATGTTGCCGTGGTCAGTGATAGCCATGGCAGGCATATTAAATTTTTTAGCAAGATCGATTAAGTCTTCAAGCTTTGAAAGCCCATCTAAAAGGGAATAGTGGGAGTGGGTATGCAAATGCACGAAGGTTTTTTTGGTATTTTCCATTTTTCTGATTATACACTTTCTTTTGTTTTTTGGTATAATTTATTGGTGGAGATAAAAACGGAGCAGTCATTTGGTGTCATACCCATTTATAAAGATAAAGATAATATTTTTTTTGTTTGTCTTATTCGTCATGCGCAAGGACATTGGGGGTTTCCAAAAGGCCATCAGAATCTAAATGAATCTGAAGAAGAAACTGCTATAAGAGAAATGGAAGAAGAGTCTGGCATAAATGACATAGAAATAATAGGTGGCCAATCGTATACTGAAAAATATTTTTTCGAGAAAGATGGCTCGAAGCACAATAAATCTGTAAAATATTTTTTGGGCTTTGTGTCTTCTGTGTCTACCACAACTCCAGATCATTTTAAAAAGGAAATTCCTGAGTTAAAATGGGTTATTTATGAAGAAGCAAAGCAACTGATTACTTTTGAGGAGGCAAAAAAAATTCTAGATAAAGTCTTTCATTACATCCTTAACGATTAATTATATAAAACGAAAACATGGAACCAACTATTGAAAACACAAAACCCATTCCCATATTAGTTTCTCGATTTACAGAGATTAGAAACAAGCCCAACCTAGAGCCCACAATAGAAGATTTTTCAGATATTTTTAGTAACGAGGACAATAGGAAGCACTCTTTTGAGGAGGTAAAAAAAGCATTTGAATTTATTTTTAATAAGGAAAAATTTATACATAGTCTCAATAAAGAGCCTAATAAAGAAAGTTTTGCTTACCTAAAACAAGTCAGGCGATATGGGGTAATTTTAAGAGATCATTGTAGATTTTTTTCTTCTAAACATAAATCTGCAGAAGCATTAAATAAATTTCTTTATTTCTTAGGTCAATGTAACGACAGATATTGGGTAGTTCAATCCGAAGAAATTAAGCAAGAAACTATAATTCATATAGATAATATCGAATTTCCCATAGAGTTTGATGATACAGATGGTTTTATTAGGCACATAGTCAACGAGTTGTCTGAAATACAAGAAATTTTTAAAGAAAAAAAACTTCCTGTAGCCACTTTTCATCTTCTTAGGAAAAAGATTAGATTATTTGGAAACCTTGTTCAAATTCCAGCATTAGAAAATCTAAGAAAGAGCCAGCATTGGCTATGTTCCTCTTTATTTGAAATATCAAAAGAAATGGGTGATCAACATGATGACCTTGTTGCAAAAGGATTAAGTGGAGAAATTGATTATGATCAAGCAGTTTTGGAAGTAAGCTCACGAATATTATCCGAATTTGAAAGACTAAAACCTTTCATAGAAAAAATATGTGGCTTAGATAAATAATATTTAGTTTTAGATTAGACAAGATAAGGGATGTTTTTACGATTAAAATGGTGTGATATAATATGTCTATGAAAAAAATCAAAGTTGGCATTAATGGTTTTGGCAGAATCGGCAGGGCATTTTTAAAAATTGCTTGGGATAGACCCGAGATTGAAATAGTAGCAGTCAATGATTTAGGTAGTATCGATAATATGACTTACTTGCTTAAGTACGACACTGCTTATGGTAAATGGAAATGCAATGATATAAAACACGAAGGTGAGTATCTAGTAATTGATGGTAAAAAAATAAAATTTCTGGCTCAAAAAGATCCGACCCTTCTTCCTTGGAAAGATTTAGGGGTAGATGTAGTAGTTGAATCAACCGGCATATTTGTTACTTATGAGAGTTGTAAAGTTCACCTAGATGCGGGTGCAAAAAAAGTCGTCATTACTGCGCCGGCCAAAGACAGCGATGGCACAGTTGGGCAAACCATACTGCTTGGAGTTAATGAAGAAAAATTTGGTACCTGTGATATTACTTCCAATGCTTCGTGTACTACAAATGCAGGCAGTCCACTGATAGCAATTCTTGATGCGGGACTTGGAGTAGAAAAAGCTCTTTTAAACACAGTTCACGCATTGACCAATAGCCAACCTACGGTTGATAGTATTAATAAACACAATATACGTGAAGGGCGGGCAGGTGGTCACAATATTGTACCAACATCTTCTGGTTCAGCTATTGCTGTTACCAAAGCATTTCCTAAACTTGCGGGACTCTTTGATGGTTTAGCCGTACGTGTGCCCATGATAACTGGGTCCTTGGTTGATATTACTTTTATTTCAAAGAAAAATACAACTGCGGAAGAGGTGAATAGTATTCTTAAAAAAGCAGCGGACGAGAAGCGGTGGGAAGGAATATTTTCTGTTACAGAAGAAGAACTTGTGTCTAGTGATATTATTGGAAGTCCTTACGGTTGTATTGCTGATCTTGGTTTAACTAGAGTTGTTGGAGGCAATCTCGTAAAAGTAATGGGTTGGTATGATAATGAAATGGGGTATACATACACATTGGTAGATCATGTTATTAAAACAGGCAATTTTATTAAGTAAAGAAAAAAATTATGAAAATTTATATTGGCACAGATCATGCGGGATATGGACTAAAAGAAAAGCTTTTATTGTCTCTAAAAGGTCAAGAATACGAAGTCATAGACAAAGGCGCGTATGAATACAATGAACATGACGACTATCCGGATTTTGTTATTCCAGTAGCCCGCGCTGTTTCAAAAGACTCAAATAATGCGAAAGGGATTATTATTGGAGCTACTGGGCAAGGAGAAGCTATAACTGCCAATAAATTTCCCAACGTTAGAGCAGTGGTTTATTATGGCAAATCAGAATCTGTGGTGGATGATGAAGCAGATGTAATCATTCGTTCCAGACAACACAATGACGCCAACATTTTATCTCTAGGGGCTAGGTATTTAACAGAAGAAGAAATGATGAACGTGGTTAATCTTTGGCTCAAGACTTCCTATAGTGGAGATGAAAGGCATGTTCGTAGATTAGGGAAGATAGACCAAATTCATGAATGAGATAATTCCAGCAGTATTGCCAAAGAATTATGAGGATTTAAAAAATAAAATTGCTTTAGTGCGCGAAATTGTTCCTGTTGTTCAAATAGATATTTGTGATGGAGTTTATGTAAAGAGCACTACATGGCCCTTCTTCGCCAAGGCAAGGACGGGCGAGCCGTTTTCATTCGATAATCTAGACGAACATTTCCGCAGGATTTTAGATGAAAAAGAAGGAATGCCATTTTGGGAAGATGTTGATTTTGAACTTGATTTAATGGTAGAAAATGCGGTTGAAAATTTTGATATTTACACTAAGTTGGGTTCTAGAAGAATAATCTTTCACCTTGGAGCAGTCGGAGATCTTGAAAGTTTTAAAGATTTTTTAGAAGGTATAGATATGTATGTAAGAGATAGTATTCAAATAGGTGTTGCCATAAATCCTTCGATGTCCATTGAAAATATTTTCTCACTTATTCCGTTTATTGATTTTGTTCAAATTATGGGAATTGATCACGAGGGCGTACAGGGTGAAGATTTTGATGAGAGATGTTTAGACCACATAAAAACACTAAAAGAAAAATTCCCTGACTTAATAATTTCAGTTGATGGAGGAGTTAATTTAAAAACAGCTCCAACGCTTCTCCATGCGGGAGCAGATCGCCTCGTCATCGGTTCGGCGATTTTCAATACGGATGATATAATTGGCACGATAGAAGAATTTAGAAGTTTGTAATTATTATTAATGATATGATAAAATCATATGAAAGAAAAAGAACCGGAAGTAGGCAAAAAACCAAAACAAAACGAGGAAATAAGATTCTGCACTATCTGTAAAAGAAAGTTGTCAATGTATAATAAAACTGAAGAGTGTCGTTTTCATACCGCTAATCCAGATTTTAAACCAGAACCAACATATCCACCTAGAAAAAGTCATAAATTGCGGGGTGATGAATAAAAGTATGTATCTTATTAAGCAAGACCCAATAACTACAAAAATCTTTAAGAGAAAAGTTCCTGATCTGAAGCGCCACAACTGCGCATTAATTTATAGGCTTCATAAAGATCTTTCTCAAAAGGCTCTATCAATTTAAAAGTGTAGCTATATTTATCCCACGTATTTTGTATTTCTTTGCATAGCAATGTAGCTATTTCTGAATGTTCAGATGCAAATTTTTTATAATATTTTGTTGTTCTGTAAGTATCACCAGACAATCCAGCAATGAAATGCAAACAGAAATTACTATGATAAGGTATACCATCGGGGTCACGATAGATAAATTCTTCAAAAGTTAGAATTGGTTCTTGTTCTGGTGTAGGGGGTACCTGTGGCGGTCCTTGTTCCATAAAGACACTATAACATATCTTTTATTTTGGGAATGTTTGTAAATAGAGTATAATCAGAGTAATGTTTCTGTCTGAAGAAAAAATCAAAGATTTAGAAATCAAAGCAAATGACATCAGGCAAAGTATTATCGAGATGTTGTTAGAAGCAGGTAGTGGACATACGGCTGGGCCGCTCGGGATGGCGGATATTTTTACACTTTTTTATTTTCATATTCTAAAGCACGATGCCAAGAATCCATCTTGGGAAGATCGTGACAGATTAGTGCTTAGTAACGGGCATATTTGTCCAGTTCTTTATGCAACGATGGCGCATGCCGGATATTTTTTGATTGAAGAATTAAAAACTTTACGTAAATTTGGCACTCGGCTTCAAGGGCATCCGCATAGAGAATATTTGCCTTATATTGAAACTTCGTCTGGACCTCTTGGTCTCGGACTTTCGCAAGCCGTGGGTATGGCTTTGGCTGATAGGATGGACGGGAAAGATAAAAATAGATTTATTTATTGTTTTATGTCTGATGGTGAACAGGATGAAGGGAATTCTTGGGAAGGAATAATGCTAGCAGGGAAAAATAAACTTCGGAATTTAATTGCGCTCGTTGATAGAAATAATATACAAATAGACGGTTTCACTGAAAATATCATGCCTCTTGAACCATTGGCAGATAAGTGGAGGGCTTTTAATTGGCATGTGATAGAAGTTGGGGGTCATGATTTTCGTGCATTAAACGAAGCAGTAGAAGAAGCGCAGGCGGTGTATGAAAAACCCACAGTAATAATTTCACACAATATTCCAGGACGTGGTGTGCATGAATTTGAGCGGGATTATAAATGGCATGGTTATGACCTAAACGCCAAGGAGGCGAAGGAAGATTACGAAAATGCGTTAAAAGAACTGCGAACTCTGGGTGGAAAAATTAAAAGTGAGCATCAATGATTTGTATGCTAAACCCAAATTTAAAATTAAATCCGAAAATATTCAATCTTGATGTTGAGCAAGTGCCTATCCGAAAAGGTTTTGGGCAAGGGTTGCTTCTTGCAGGAGAGGCAAATAAAAACGTTGTGGCACTTTGCGCAGATTTAACAGAATCTACTCAGATGATTTTTTTTAAAGAAAAGTTTCCGGAGCGCTTTGTGGAAATTGGTGTGGCTGAACAAAATCTCGTGACTGTGGCCTCAGGCATGGCAGCCATGGGTAAAATACCCTTCTGTTCTTCTTATGCGATGTTTTCTCCGGGGAGAAATTGGGAACAGATAAGAACGACGATTGCCTATAATGACAGACCTGTAAAAATAGTGGGTTCTCATGCAGGTATTTCTGTTGGACCTGACGGTGGCACACATCAAGCGCTCGAAGATATTGCTCTCATGCGGGTAATACCAAATATGGATGTTCTTTCTCCCTGTGATGCCATTGAAGCTAAAAAAATAACACTTGCATTAGCAAAGACTAGTAAGCCAGCATATTTACGCCTGGCTCGTGAAAAGACACCTATTATAACCACAGAGGAAACTCCGGTACAAATAGGAAAAGCAGAAATTTATTGGATGCCCGATGTGGGATTGGCGCAAGTGGGGATAATTGCTACGGGCAGTCTAATGTATCGCGCGCTTGTCGCGGCAAAAGAACTGGAAGCTGAAGGCATAAAAACTAAAGTCATGAATCTCTCTAGCATCAAACCGATAGATGTGGATGCTATTGTAATGCTCGTGAAAGAAACGCGCGGATTAGTAACAGTAGAAGAACATCAAGTTATGGGAGGAATGGGAGGGACGGTGGCAGAAGTTCTGGCGCAAAATTATCCTGTGCCAATAGAATTTATAGGAGTGCAGGACGAATTTGGCCAGTCCGGCACACCGGATGAACTTGTGGAGCATTACGGTATGGGAAAAAATTCTATCAAAGAGGCGGTGAGGAAAGTTTTATCTAGGAAAATTTAGAAAAGTAATTTTTATAATGCACACATAATTTTCTGCTGAAAATCTGCTCTGCTCGTCATTCAAGAAAATAACAACTATAAGCAACACGCTTTCTAAACTCCTGCGCAAGACATTCTAAAAACTCTTTTCTAAATTTTCTTTGTTTTATAATCTTCTGGCGCGTTTTTTAGATATTCTTCGATTTTTTCTTTAGACAATAGCCCTCTCTGTGCTCCTATTTCTTGAACTACTGACATAGCGTTAATAGATCCCCAAGAGAGAGCCTCTGGCAAGGTTTTCCCAAGGATTATTGCAGAAACTACGGTTGAGGAAAAAGCATCTCCAGCTCCAGTGCGTTCGAGTGGTGGTTTGGGGTCGGGGTAGGGAATCATGAATAGAAATTCTTTGCCGTCGTATGCATAAGAGCCCCTTATTCCATCTGTCAGTACCACTATTTTAGGGCCTAGCTCATGCATTTTTTTAAGTAAATCTTTTATCTCATCATGGTTTTCTATGTTTAAAATAGTTTTTGCCTCTTCAATATTAGAGAAAAATATTTCCGTTCTTCTGTAAATTTTTTTTAATTTCTCGTGACCCATTTTTATTTGAAAAATTCCAGGCTGGAAGGCCACCCTTATATCTTTATTTTTGTTTAAATATTCCATAATTTCATTATGATATTCTATAGATTTCTCTCCGAGAGATGTAAGATATATCCATTTTGGATTTCCTATACTAGGAAGTTTATATGGAAATTCAGAATGTTTTTGCAAGATCGTTCTTTCATCTTCAAACCAGAGTATATAGTGGTAGTTTGTACTTCTGTCTATGTTTACGGATAAAAATTCAGTAGAAACTTTGTCTTTCTTAAGAGAATCAACGCAGAGGTCGCCATTTCTGTCTTTGCCGATATTAGCTACTATAGCAGATTTTAAACCCAAGCGGCTTGCTACTACTCCCGCATTGGCGGCATTTCCAACTGCAGGTACTTCGGTAACCGATTCATAAGGAATTTTTGCCCCAAAGGCTATACAAATCTGGCAATTTTCCTTATTGACATCGCAGTGTACGCTTGCATCTTTTAATCTAATAAAAGCATCTATAGTAGTTTCTCCAATAGCAATGATGTCGTAATTATTTTCCATGGTATAATAATAGCACAATATATTTCTCCGCCCAAGGCGGATCAGTCTAGGGCTGAAAAAATTTATGTCTAAAAAAATAATTTTGTTTTTTATAAGTATTATTTTTTTCTCTGGATTTCATTTAACGTATGCAAACGTGGTTATAAATGAAATTATGTATGCACCACAGAGTGGCAGTAATTATGAATGGGTGGAGATTTTTAATTCCGGCAATACCCTAGTTGATTTAGAGGGTTGGAGATTTTTTCATGGTCAAGATGCAGTAAGTTCACCTTCAGGACCCTTAACACTTAGAAATGGCAATACGACCATACTAGAACCATCAGAATACGCGATTATTGCTAAGAGTCCATCGGTTGTTACTGATTATGTCTGGTTAAATTTTTCCGGCATGATTTTAAGCGCATCCACTCTTTCTCTTCCAGATGGCGCTGAGAATACTTATATTGCCATTGCTTCCGATACAAATAAAACGATAAGTGATTCTTTAATTTATGACACTAGCTTGGGAGGCAGTAAAGATTCTGGTAATTCTTTACAGAAAATAGAAGGAATTTGGTCAGGAGTAACGCCAACACCTGGAGTTGCAAATGAGACTATGGATCCTCCTTCACCACTTGTTGGTGGTTCGAGTGATAGTTCTTCAGCCTCAGGTGGAAATACTGGAGAGAAGAATACAAAAATAACAGAAGAACAAAAAATCAAAGTGGAGATCACAAGTCCAGCTTTGGTTTTTGCTAATTTTCCTATAAGTTTCCAGGCTGTGATCTTAGGACGAAGTGGTGAACAATTGCGTTATGGTAAATATTTTTGGAATTTCGGTGACGGTATTTCAGAAGAAATGAAAATAGTTGATGCAGAGAAAATCAGTCATACTTATTTTTATCCCGGAGAGTATATTTTGTCTCTGGAATATTTTATGAATTATTATGGAGATGTTCCAGATGCTTCTCAGAAAATCACGATCAAGGTGGTAAAAACAGATGTTGTAATATCTGCGGTGGGAAATGAAAAAGATTTCTTTATAGAGTTAACAAATAATACTAATTATGATACTGATATTTCAAAATGGATTCTTTCGAGTGATAAAAAAAGTTTTAGTTTGCCTAGAAATACAATTCTCGGATCAAAAAAGAAAATAATTATTTCTGCTAAGATAACTAATTTCTCTATTTTAGATAAAGATACTTTAAGATTAATAACACCACAGGGGGAGATGGTATTTGATTATCCATCCTCTATCCTGCCGATTGTTCTAGTCTCGACTAGCTCGAGTCTGGGTGGACAAACTAAAACCACAATTCAACCAAAAATATCTGCTAGTCAAGATTCTCTGGCTGTTCAATTAGTGGAAGCACGGGCCCTTAACGGACAAATCCCTATTGAAAATTTATCAGCTTCAGTTATAGAGAGTGATGTCACAAAAGATGGTTCTGGAGTTATGTACCCAATAATTATTTCTCTCATTTCGATTGTTTTTATCGGAGCTTCTGCGGGCGCTGTTTATTTTGTTCGTCAAAAGAGGATTGTTTCTAACACAGGAGATGATTTTAATATACTAGAAGAGTAATTTCGGTAGTGTAAAAAACTTCTGAGTTGATTATCCACACATTACTGTACCTACACTCTATCTTTATAAGCATAAAATGTTATATTTAAATAGATGAAATTAGAATATAAATCCAGCAAAATCCTTCTCACTTTCTTTTTTATAGCCTTCTTTGTTGTTATACTTCCGAATGTGTCGGAGGCAGCGAATAGGTATTGGGTGGGGGGCGGCTCATCCGTTAACTGGAATGCTACAGTTCCAACCAACTGGGGCACGGCTAGTAATACCCAAGACGACGCTTCTGTACCAGGTGCGGGAGATGACGTATTTTTTGACGGTGTGGGAACAGGGGCTTCCAACTCTACACTTTCCGCGAGTATTACCGTCAATTCTCTGGATATGACAGGCTACGCGAATACGCTCACCCATAACACGGCGGTAACCGTAACCATAGACAGCCAAAATGTGAATGGCGACTCCTTGCTTATGGTCGCGGGCATGACCTATGTTACTGGTAGTCTTACTACGTCAGCCTTTAGTTTTACAGGTATTGGTACGAACGATATTACTACCGGCGGTAAGATTCTTGGCAATGTTACTTTTAGCAATACTGGAGATACTTTTAGGCTTTTGGACGGACTTAATACCACTGGAAATTTTTCTTTAAGCGCCGGTATTTTTGACGCTAATTTACAAACAGTGACCATGAGCGGCGCAGACCAGACAATTACTCCTACTGCCGCGCTTACTTTCTATAACCTCACCCGCACGGGAACGGCCACAAAACTGGATGTCCTGACGCTTGCCGGAAACATTACAGTAACCAATATTCTTACCCTTGCCGGCAATAGTTCTACAAACAGGCTCCTGGTTGAAAGCAGTGTTTTGGGCACAACCCGGACTATTACAAACACCGGGGCGACTATGACTTGGAGCAACGTGGACTTTGTGGACATAGACCTTTCCACTGCTTATGACTGTTCGGCTATCACCGGGCTTTGCGGGGATGCCGGGGGAAACACGGACATTACTTTTACCACAGCTGATGAGAACTTTTGGATAGGGGATACGGGCAATTGGAATGATGCGGCCGAGTGGTCTACTTCTTCCGGCGGGGCGGCTAATGGCAGGGTGCCCTTGCCGCAGGATGACGCTACTTTTGACGCTAACTCTTTTTCCACTACCGGCTTTACAGTTACATCTAACATGCCCAGGTCAGGGAAGAATATAGATTTTTCCGCGGTCGGCACGGATAATCCAACTTGGACAGTGCCGAATGAGGGTTATAATAACATAATCTATGGCTCTTTGACTTTAGACTCCGGTATGACTGTAGCCGGTTCAAACGGCAGAGTATTTCAGGGGCGAGGCGCTTTTACCCTCACCAACGCTGGGGTTACTTATGCCAGGGCGATAACTGTTCAAATGGTCGGCGGGACGCTCACTTTGCTGGACGCTTATGATTCCGCGAGTACGATAATTTTTTCCAACGGAACTTTTGACGCTAATGATTTTAACGTGACGGGAAGCGGAATTTCTATAAGCGGTTCCGCGACAAAGGTTGTTACTATGGGTTCGGGAACCTGGACAGCAACTTCTGTGTCTACCGCGTGGGGATGGTCAACTTCGGGTACGACTTTAAACGAAGAAACATCTACTATTGTTATTTCCAACACCACGGCTACGGCTAAGACTTTCGCGGGTGCGGGGGAAACTTATAACAACCTGACTATTACGGGAGATGACGTAACCATAACCGGGAATAATACTTTTAACATCCTAGCTCTCAACAATCCCACCGAAGAGGAAGGATTGATTATTGGTACAGGTTCAACTCAAACTGTATCCAGTATTACCACTACCGCATCATCTGGGAATGTAGTACTCCTCTCCGGCGTAGCCGGCGGCGGAGCAGAAACTATTTCTGATGCAAGCGGAACAAATTGTCTTGACTATCTAACCATCACTAATGTGACAGTTTCTGGTGGAGCCACATTTCATGCAGGAAGTCATTCTACAGACGGAGGAGGAAATTCAGGCTGGCTCTTTACCGACTGCGACACCACCCCCCCCACCATCACCAATGTCTCTTCTGACAAAGCAAACGGAAGTTACACCACCGGAGAAGTAATT